>ENA-ORPF01000059-ORPF01000059.1-human-gut-metagenome-genome-assembly--contig:-NODE-59-length-100625-cov-5.212966_pt1 | contig 100625 bp, 96 predicted proteins | sample MGYA00242140_ERZ509070 | MGnify/ENA primary metagenome ERZ509070 (study PRJEB26280, sample SAMEA2338713) | human gut metagenome | biome: human gut; feature: human-associated habitat; material: faeces... | reverse complement strand
CTGTCTTATCGCCTTCCTTACGCACACTGTCAAAAAGCCATGATGTAACTTCGGCTCCTGTTGTGATTGATGACTGCGTTGCTCCCGTTGCAAGTGACTTATCATCTGTCTCGTATCCGCTCTTAAGATCATCTGCCGCATACTGAGGGCAGAGTGCTCTGAATGAGCTGCCATCAGTTATTGATGCAAGCATCTCATTGGCCTTATCAAGATCAGCAACTTCCAGATATCTGTAATCAACAACATCATATTTATCCTTATTCTCATTGTAATAATCGTTAATCTCTGCATCTGAGAATGTAAGATTCTTCTGATAATCATCATAATAAGCATTAGCACGCAGATACTGCTTAACATAAGATTCAATGCTGCTCTGTGTAGCATAATCACCGAATGTCTTCTTATAATAATCCTTAACACTGCTGCCATCATCAGAAGCAGCCTTCTCAATTGATGAGTTAAACTCATTATAATCATCCGTATCATCGTAACTGAATGAATTCTTATCCGCTTCTGCCGATAATGCTCTCATCTCTTTTATCATCTCTACCGCATTAACGCCAAAATAATCAGCCCATGTCTCATCTCCGCGATATGTCTGCTTTGAAAGGTCTGAACCTGTATCAAGTCCAAAATATGATGCATATGAGCCATAGGTATTCATAAAGTTGTTAATTCCCATATGATAATAAAAATCATATTCAACTCTGCCTATCTTCTCGCCATTAACGGTAACAGCCGTGCCGTAACGCTCATTAACTTTTTTACCTATTGCAAATATCAGTGCTGCCGCAACTGCCACAAGTACGACAATCAATGTAATCCTCGTGATTAAAGTGTTACGCTTGTCCTTCTTCTGTTCTTCCTTCCTCTTGGCAAGCTTCTTATCATAGCTTGTTACTACTTTGCCGTCAGCATCATATATGGATGCCTGCTTCTTCTGCATATTCTCCGCAGCCGCCTTGCGGTTTGCTTCACGTCTCTTTTCTTCTCTGACCTCTTTTGGGGTCTTCTTAGACACATCTTCCATAAGTCCGTAAATTCCTTCCCAATTCTCCATATTACCGTCAGTATAAACAACCGACAGACATACATATAATTATATCCTTATCAAAGAATTGTTGCAACTGTTTCATCGCATTTTCACATATTATGATTGTACTTGATATTGCGCCCCGCTATCTTCATAAGTGCAGATATTGTCCTCTGTATCATCTTCTTGGTTGACGGATCCATATTTTTCATTGACTTAAGTATCAGTTTCGCACTTTTAAGTCCGTTAACAGACAGTTCAAGGAGGGTCTTTGCTTCCGTCTGCTGTACTATGGCATACATAGCATCAACAAATTCCCTGCGTTGCTCACTGTTCATCGAATATATCCACTCTTTGAGTGTCGCATCCATAAAAATACTGCTTTCATTCACATTATCAAGGCACACAAAATACCTGCCGAGCACCTGCCATGAATATGTGTCATGCTGATAGATTCCAAGCTGTGTACTCTCGACCACTGTGTACCCGACCGGATGTCCGAGAAGCATACCTACAACAGATGACTGCGGAACATATGAGTGAATCTGTGATGCTATATTTTTGAAATTCGACTCGTCAAGAACGTGATTCATGAATCCCGGTCCGTCAAAGCAATACACGCCGCGTATTCTTTCCTGAACCTGCTTATCAGCATATGATGCCGCATATATTGCAAGATTACCGCCCTTTGAGTGTCCTCCGATTCTTATCCTGCCTTCAAATGTTCCTGCCACAGTATTAAGATATTTAAGTGCCTCAACCTGTGACGGAACCGGTGTCTGAAAACTCATGTTAAGGTCTTCTTTCCATCCGACTATAGTATCATCAGTTCCCCTGTATGATATATAAACGGTGGCATCTCCGGGAAATATGCACACGGCACCGAACTGTTTCTCCTCCTCTTCATCAGCCACAGCTCTGTATGCTGCAAGCTTCATACTGCCAAATCTTCTGCTTGACGCAAGCTTTTTAAGGAGCAGCGTATCATTGTCTGACAAAAGCAGTCCTTTTGTTGCACTGTCCCTAAGCTCAAATAACCGCTGTGACGCTTCCGAAAGCGTCACAACGGCCTCACCAAAAGATGCTGCAGGTTCATTCCCCACAACACCATCAAAATTCATATATGAAATCTGTGCCATAATAAGGCAGTCAACATCATTAATTCCTGACTGGTGAATCGTTATGTCCCCACGCCAGTCAATATAATCAAGCATGTTAGCCATAAAGCCTCCATTCTGTGCACTATATACTATTGTGCCATTACTATCTGTGCATTGAGAATGAATCCATATCATATCCGGCAAGATTCTGCTCAATATTCCTTGAATCAGCCTGAGCTATAAGCGTATCTCTGTCCTTCCTGGATGGAAGCTCAGCTCTGTGTGCGCTCGGACCGCCTACGCATCCGCCTTCACATGCCATTCCTTCAATAAAATCTTCAGGGAGCTTGCCAAACTTAAACAGTGTAAGTATCTTCTTACACTCAGCTGCGCCACTGCACTTTGCCACCTTGACATCTGTCTCCTGCCCCATCTCCTTCATACTTTCAAGGACAGCTGCCGTTACTCCTCCGCCATTACCAAATCTCTTACCGAATACACTTGCTTCCTGACGGTCATCTTCTTCAGGCTCAAGCACAACATCCTTTGCCCTTAATATTGCACGTATCTCGCCAAATGTAAGAACATAATCAGCATTACCTTTTATTGACTTGTCCTTACTCTCTGACTTCTTAGCGACACATGGGCCTATGAATACCGTTATGGCGCCTTCGTCCTTAGCCTTTATCATTCTTGACACTGCGCACATAGGTGATACGGTTGTAGAGACATTCTCCATAAGTTCCGGAAAATGCTTTTTAACCATGTTAACAAAAGCCGGACAGCATGACGTTGTCATCTTCTTACCGTCCCTGTACGCCTCAAGCCATTCTTTGGCTTCCGAATATGCTGTCATGTCTCCGCCGAGACCTACTTCATAAAGATCTGAAAAACCGACCTTCTTAAGTGCTGTTCTCCAGCTTGCCATAGTTATGTCAGCTCCGAACTGTCCTTCCGATGCCGGCGCAATCATTGCATATACATGCTTACCTGCACGGATTGCATTGATAACATCAACTATGTATGCCTTGGAACCAATTGCACCAAACGGGCAGCTGTGAATACACTTGCCACACTCGATGCATTTGCTCTCATCTATCTTACTTACACCATACTCATCCATCTCAATTGCGCCAACCGGACATGTCTTCATGCAAGGTCTTATAAGATCCGCAATTGCATTATAAGGACATGCCTTGGCACACTGACCACACTCGCGGCACTTCTGAGGGTCTATATATGCACGGTCACGTCCCATGCTTACAGCCCCGAACTTGCAGGCCTGCTTACAAGCCTTCATCATACACAGACGGCAGTTATCCGTAACTGTATATCTTGCAATCGGACACTCTTCACATGCCGAATTAATTACCTGTATAATGTTATCAGAATCAGAATCTGTAGGATTAAGACCTTCTGCCAGACGTATTCTCTGCCTTATAATCTCTCTTTCCTTATAGATACAGCAACGGAACTGCGCCTTAGGACCGGGAATCATATTATATGGTATATCATCCTTCTTCTCATCAAATGTTCCTTCAAAAGCAAGCTTCGCTACCTGATAATAAACTTCGTGCTTTATCTTAATTATTGTTGCATCATTAGATAACATCATAGACCTCCAAATCCGCATAACTGTTATGTTATAACTATTATGTTAATATTTTCACACTCATTATATGCAAATTTTTATCATTTGTAAATGAGAAATAATATTTATTTTTATAACTTATTCCGGCGATATTTCCATATTCGTTATGTTATGGAATAGCTTTTCCATCTGCCTCCTGCATAAAAATATATTGACATGGCTGTACCGATTGACCATCCTACCGGCCATGCACTCCATATGCCTACTACTCCGAATCTTGCTGAAAGCATTACTGCAAGTACAACCCTCAGTATAAGATCCGTAAATGTTGTTATCATAAATGACTTCATAGCACCTGCACCGCGTAATACGCCGTCGCACATAAGCTTTGTAGACACAACAAAATAAAACGGTGCAAGAATTCTTAATATCTGAATCCCTGTCTTCATAGCATCTCCGGTTCTGTCATTTATAAACAGAAGTAATATGCTTTTTCCTCCAAGCATATAGAGCGCAGCCACAGGAATACATATAATATATACAAGCTTAAGTCCTCCCTTAAGTCCGCTGCCGACACGTTCCGTCCTGCCGGCACCCATATTCTGTGCCGTAAAGTTGGAAACTCCGTTACCAAGTGTCGTAAATGAAGTTATGACCATATTATTAAGCTTAATTGCCGCCGAATACCCTGCAATAACCGGCGCTCCATATCCGTTAATTACACTTTGTATTATTATGTTGCCTACAGACACAAAGCTCTGCTGAAGTATGCTTGGCACCGCTATATTGGTTATCTTGCCAAGAAGCTCCCATGAAAATATCTGCGGTTTATGTACATCTTCATTCTTTATCTTTGCAAGTCTTTTGAATACGAGTAAAACTGCTGCACCGCAGCTTATTCCCTGACACAGGAATGTTGCCCAGCCGACTCCCGCAACTCCCATCTGGAATTCCTTAACAAACAGAATATCAACAAATATGTTAGCCGTCGATGAACACGCCAGCAATATAAATGGCGTTCTGGAATCTCCCATCGCAGAAAATATGCCCGTTGCAATGTTATAGAAGAAAAGAAACAGAAGTCCCATCGTATAGATATTAAGATACAGCAGTGAATCTGCCATAATGTCATCCGGTGTTCTTATAAGTGCAAGCATGTTCCTGCCAAACAGAAGTCCCACTGCCATAAGTACGGCACACAGTATTCCGCTCGCAATGAACGTTGTGCTTACAGCTGTCTTCATTGCCGAATATCTTTTGCCACCGAACAGATTGGATACTATAACCGAGCATCCCATATTACATCCAAATGCAAATGCTATGTATATCAGCGTTATCTCATATGAGTTACCTACTGCTGCAAGAGCATTTTCGTGTATAAACTTGCCTGCGACAAAGCTGTCGGCAATATTATAAAGCTGCTGGAATATCATACTTCCAAGGAGCGGAAGTGAGAACTTAACCAGCTCTGCCGACGGATTCCCCTTCGTCAAATCCCTATTCATATTTAATCCTCCATTCAACATTCACAGATCTATCTCAGTTTTTCAACAAACATCAGACAGAAGCTTATGAGCAGCAGTGCAACCGACATCCATATTACGTGTATTCCGTATCTTACAGACATTACGCCTCCGATTCCGGCACCTATTGCAAAGAAGAATATTATCCCAAAATAATACGCTGCCTGTCTTAGCTTTTCAGAATCTTTTTCTCTCATATAGAGGGAAAGTGCCGCTGTTCCGCTTCTCAGGTTACCTATACACATAGTACTTGCATATGAATAACCGTTCACCTTACGGAATGTCTGAACCTGCATTGCACATGCAAATGATACAAGTGTTGTCGCCACCATGTTAAAATCAACCGGTATGAAACCTACAATCCCGAGAATAATTATCTCCAGCAGAAGTATCCCCTGTCTCCAATGCAGCTTCTGTGCATATCTGAACCTGTTCTGCACTCTCTCTGCAAAGAATACTCCAAGTCCGAATGCAATCAGCGGTACAAAATAATGCAGAGCCCTGCTCCAGTCGCCATCCATAAAATACTGGCTCATCAGCACCACATTACCTGTCTGCGCATTTGAGAATACCTTATCACGCGTATTATACGTATACGCATCCTGAAATCCTCCTGACAATGCAAGGAATATGCTGTTGATAAATGCTTCTGACATCTGTTTTTCTGACAGAAGCTTTGTAAACATTGTTTCACATTTTTCTTTCATATATATTTCCTCACTTTTCAACATTAACGTATACGCCTTTTTGTGCTTTATGTCAACCGTGAATACATAAAAAATACCTGACGCAGTTCAACTGCGCCAGGTATGATTCCCATGCACCTGTCAGGTACACATTATATTATATATTGTTCTTAAAGGATTGGATTACATCATTCCACCCATGCCTGCACCTGCTGGCATTGCCGGAGCGTCTTCCTTGATTGTTCCAACAGCAGCTTCAGTTGTAAGAAGTGTAGATGCAACACTTGTAGCATTCTGAAGAGCACTTCTTGTAACCTTAGCAGGGTCAAGGATACCAGCCTCAACCATGTTCACATACTTCTCATTAAGAGCATCATATCCTGTACCAACCTCAGACTCTCTTACGTTGTTGATAATAACAGCGCCTTCAAGTCCTGCATTGTTAGCAATGTGGAACAGTGGAGCTTCAAGTGCCTTAAGAATAATCTCAGCACCTGTCTTCTCATCTCCTGTAAGTGAAGCAGCAAGCTTTGCAACTTCCTTAGATGCGTGGATATATGCTGAACCACCACCTGAGATAACGCCTTCCTCAACTGCTGCTCTTGTAGCATTAAGGGCATCTTCCATACGAAGCTTAGCTTCCTTCATCTCTGTCTCAGTAGCAGCACCTACTCTGATAACAGCTACGCCGCCTGCAAGCTTTGCAAGTCTTTCCTGAAGCTTTTCCTTATCAAAGTCTGATGTTGTCTCTTCTATCTGAGCCTTAATCTGTGCAACTCTTGCATCGATATCAGCCTTGTTGCCTTCACCGTCAACGATAACTGTGTTCTCTTTCTGAACCTTAACAGACTTAGCTCTGCCGAGCATATCCATTGTTGTATCCTTAAGCTCAAGTCCGAGTTCTTCTGAGATTACCTGACCACCTGTAAGAATGGCGATATCCTTAAGCATCTCTTTTCTTCTGTCGCCATATCCCGGAGCCTTAACAGCTACAACATTAAATGTTCCTCTTAATTTATTAACAATAAGTGTTGTAAGAGCTTCACCCTCGACATCCTCTGCAATAATAAGGAGCTTTGAACCACTCTGTACAATCTGCTCAAGTATTGGAAGAATCTCCTGAATGTTAGAAATCTTCTTATCTGTGATAAGGATGTATGGATTGTCAAGGACAGCTTCCATCTTATCCATATCTGTTGCCATGTATGCTGAGATATAACCTCTGTCGAACTGCATACCTTCTACAAGGTCAAGCTCTGTCTTCATTGTCTTAGATTCCTCGATTGTGATAACACCATCGTTAGAAACCTTCTCCATAGCATCAGCTACCATCTGTCCAACTTCTTCATCTCCTGCTGAAATAGCCGCAACCTTAGCAATCTGATCCTTGCCTGTTACCTTTTCGCTCATATGTGCGATAGCTTCAACAGCACAATCAGTAGCCTTCTTCATTCCCTTTCTTAATACGATTGGGTTAGCGCCTGCTGCAAGGTTCTTCATACCTTCATTAATCATAGCCTGTGCAAGAACAGTAGCTGTTGTTGTACCATCACCTGCAACATCATTAGTCTTAGCTGCTACTTCCTTAACAAGCTGTGCACCCATATTCTCAAATGCATCTTCAAGTTCGATATCCTTAGCAATAGTAACACCATCGTTAGTGATAAGTGGCGCACCATATGACTTATCAAGAACAACGTTACGTCCCTTAGGTCCGATTGTTACTCTTACTGTATTAGCTAACTTATTAACGCCTTCCTCTAAAGCCTTTCTAGCTTCAATTCCATATTTAATTTCCTTTGCCATAATAATAGCCTCCTAAATAAATATACTTCTTATATGTTCAAACCGCCATCATCTGTAACTGACTTTGTCAATTATTCAATGATAGCAAGAATATCAGACTGCTTTACAATGATAAGATTCTCATCTTCATCAAGCTTAACTTCTGTTCCAGAATACTTAGAATAGATAACTTTATCACCAGGCTTAACCTGCATAACAACTTCCTTACCATCAACAACACCGCCAGGTCCTACAGCAATAACCTCTGCCTGCTGTGGCTTCTCCTTAGCCTGTCCAGGAAGGACGATTCCTGATTTAGTAGTCTCCTCTGCAACTAATGCTTTAATAACAACTCTGTCTCCTAATGGTACTAATTTCATTATATATTCCTCCATTCCGCTGTCTTCACATGAGAGTGAACCCTTCATGGCAGCATTCATATCTCTGTTAGCACTCATTCTTTCCGAGTGCTAACCACTGCACATAATGTAACACTTCATACTTTTATTTGTCAACAACTAATTCAAATATATTATACTTTTTAGATTTTATTAATAATTATTTCTTTATACCCATTTTTATAGTTTTTCCGTAATAGAACAGATACTGCTGTGCGAAACCGCCAAGGCCGCCAAACCGCTCCTTTGCAAATGCAGAAATCTTATCCTTAGGGGTATCCTCACCGTCAAAATACATTGTCTCCATTATTCTCTTAATCCACACGTCAACAGGAAATGCTTCTTTCTTTCCAAGTCCGAAAAGACTTACGCAGTTGGCAACCTTCTCTCCAACTCCTTTTATTGTCATAAGCTCCTTAATACATGAGTCATACTCCATGTTCTTAAGTTCATTCTCATCAAACTGTCCTGCCATGTTTCTTCTTATTGCATCCATAATATAAGGTGCGCGGAATCCTGTCTTTAACTCTTTAAAATCTTCTTCACTCGCATTGGTAAGCTGTTCAAGCGTTGGAAATGTATACATATCTACTCCGCCATATGTCCCCTTATATGAACCAAACTTAGCAGATATATCAGCTACAATCTTCTTAATATGAGGTATCTGCTTATTCTGCGATATAATAAACGATATAAGAGTTTCAAAAAAATCCTGATTAAGAATTCTCACACCCCACATGCTTTCAATTGCATCCTTTAACTTATCATCCTTTTCCAGCAGTTTATTCTTAATTTCCGAATAATCCCTGTCCATGTCAAAATAATCTTTCCATACATTTACATATTCATCCTCTTCCGTGTCATAGAATGTAACTGTATCCGCCTGCTGCGAAACATGCAGCAAACGTCCCTTTGCTGTCAGTACATAATCATTCTCATCAAGCTTTACAAAATGAAAACACTGACCACATTCCAATGTCTGAGCCAGGTCGAAATCACATATATTTTTTAATTTATAATCCGACATAAAATTCCTCCATAAATATGCTTTACATTTGCAATTATCTCGTTATACAATCGTATATGATTATAACAGAATTTTCAGGAGACCACACATGAAACACATAAAATATTGGGCGTCTCTTTTAACCGGAGTCGTAATTCTTGCATCCCTGTATGGCTGCACATTACCGTTTACGAATGATAACAACTCTGACAGTTCTACAGAGATTTCATATACAGCATTTGATAATAAAGCAACTGACACAGAAGATATTATTAATTTCATTATAGAAGCTATGTCGGATAACCAGACTTCATGTAATATATTTGTTCCCGACTCTGACCTTATAGATGCCAATGAATGGCTGACAAGAATAAGCGGAATTGAGCAGATAAAATGTGAATACCGCAGAATTAAAGATGGTTATAACCTTGTTGTAACATTTGAATGCTGGGATAATTATGCAATTATTAAAGCTTTTAATTCAGGAAACACTTCCCAGTTAAACAGCCGTCAGGTTGAACTCTATAACAAATACATAGAAGTTCTTGCCAAAGTAACCTCCCCTGCCAGGAGCGATTATGAAAATGAACTGGCAATCCACGACTATCTTGTATCACATATAACATACATTGATAATGGTGGTTCGACATTCAACGCATACGATGCCATGATTAACGGAAAGGCTGTCTGCAGCGGTTATACAGAAAGTTTCAAAACATTTATGGATATGTTAGGAATCGAGAATTACACTATTTCAGGAAAAGCCGGTAACGACCAGCATATATGGAATGTCGTAAAAATTAACGGCGACTGGTATCAGGTAGATGTAACATGGGATGATCCTGTTGGCGGTTCACCGGAATATATTGACCACAGCTATTTCAATATATCTGATTCAGATATGGCAATCGACCATACCTGGACGTCTGATATCAACGATGCCAATCCTGCCAATGGATATATATATACATATCCTGTTCAGGCAAAGCTTCATTCTGTCGGAACACAGTATGACCTTGACAGATATATACTACGCTGCATCAAAAGCCGCTCAGACCACATTGAGTTCACAACTATATCAGACCTTGATTTAAAATCAGCCGTATCTAATGCGGGTGTCCAGCTATCTTATTCATACAAAGCTACCGAGCGAACAGGTTATACACTGTATTCTGTTACTTTTACGTATTAAGGCACATTTATAATGCAAGAAAGAAGCCCCACAGTCTTACTTGAGCTGTGGGGCCTTTATTATCTTATATTCTTCTTTCCAGGTTCATCCGCTATATACGAACCGTCCTTTATCATGGCTCTGACAAGAGAATCCTTTGCATTCTTCCATGGCTCATCAATATACTTGTGGTCGAACTTATTAATAAACCACTCTACATCATCCCTTACCCGCTTCATATTTTCTATATAGAGACTGTTAGTCGTCTTTATGAACTCATCTAACATATCACCCTTTAAAGAATTAGCTGCACGCTCAATAAGAATTCCATAATGTTTGGTACAGAAGCCTTTACTTTCGCTATATTTCTGTCTGAACTCAGCATCATGCTTATACATGTGAAATATAGTATCGAGATATCTTTCAAATGTATCCTCAATCCTCTCGCATACAAAGCAGGTGCTTTCAAGCTGCTCGGTATATGCAGTCACCGCTGGCTTATCAGCCTTCTTAAACATTGACTTTCCTGCAACCTTACCATCTTGCAGACTTTCAATATCATTAATCACCCTGTCAAGATGTGTCTTCATGACAAGTGCAAAGCCTAGTCTGTTCTCACAGTCATACACTTTCTTAAGATGCTTCTGACAGAAACCCTTCTTGTCTGTCATGGCTCTTATATCATCCTCCATGTAGCTGGGTCCCATTGTATAACTTACTGCATCATCCTCTAATGCCTTATACATTGAACAAATCGGACATTCACAATCTGATGAAAACGCATCATTAACAGGTATTGTATATATCTTTTCTTTCATAAGTACTCCTTTAATCAGTCTTTTATAAATGTATTCTATCATAATATTTTATTAATATCATTCTATTTCTTATTTTTTAAATTCCGGGTTATATGCATAGAAGTTCTTAGAATCCAGCTTGCTCTGTATAATTGACATTGCTTCACCAAATCTCTGGAAATGTACAACTTCTCTTTCTCTTAAGAACTTCAACGGTTCATACACATCCGGATCGTCGCGGCAGAGTCTTAACAGATTATCATAAGTACTTCTCGCTTTCTGCTCTGCTGCCATATCCTCTGCAATATCAGTTATTGCATCACCCTTTGACTGGAATTCAATTGCGCAGAAAGGTACACCTCCTGCAGCCTGCGGCCATACTCCAACCGTATGATCAACATAATATGCCTCAAACGGAGTTCCTTTTATCTGTTCCATTGTAAGATTTCTTGTAAGCTGATGAACCATTGTACTAACCATTTCCAGATGTCCAAGTTCTTCCGTGCCGATATCTGTCAACAGTCCAGCAACCTCCCTGTATGGCATGGAATATCTCTGTGAAAGATATCTCATTGATGCTCCCAGCTCGCCGTCAGGTCCACCATACTGCGAAATGATCATTGCTGCCAGTGTAGGATTACAATTCTTTATATTAATCGGATACTGAAGTCTTTTCTCATAATTCCACATATCACATACCTCCCTTGTATTCCCATGGCATAGGTGTTGCCACCCACATCCAGTAATTGTCATTTACCATATATTCCATACTAAGAGGTCCATAATAATCTGAATATTTTTTCATAAACTGTACATATTTATCCTTAATTTCTGCATAATATTCAATAGCTGCAGTATCATCCGGATGGGTATCAAGATAAAGCATAGTTTCAACAAGTGCAAAGCCAAGTTCATAAATATTCTTCATAATCATAGCTTTTTCATTTCTTATATTATTACAACAATTCATGCCCTGCCTCCTGTAAATGGTTTATCAAGTACAGGAAACATAGTCCCCCGCATAATTGCCCTCGAAGGCTCATATAATTCATCCCAGCGCTGCCACGGTACATAGCACATCGCCGGAACCTGTTGTGTCATCATCATAAAATAAGCTCCATATACATGTATCACTACAGTATATGGAGCTTATCACTTATTGTTGTATGTCCTGTCAGGATAGATGTAGCCATGTTTTTATATATCCGGTAACTCCGGCATCGGTGTATAGTCAGAACCCGTTAGGAATTGATAATTTAGCAGGTAGGGATTTCGGCTTCTTTTATTGTCTGTGTTCATCTGCGAATGTACACAAACCTTAAGCCGAAATCTCCACCTGATAAATTAACACAATTCCAACGGATTGTTCTGACTATTCACTAATGCCGAAGTCACCTACAATACATAATCGTGGCTACATCTATCTTAATACGACATCACCTCATATCCGTCCTCAGTCACATGCACCATTATTTCCCACTGTGCTGAGTACGAATCATCATCTGTATATATTGTCCAGTTATTGCCCTCATCTATGTATATGTCAGGAAGTCCCGCATTAATCATAGGCTCGATTGTGAAGACCATCCCCGGTGCCATAACCATGCCAGTTCCCTTCTTGATTACATAACTTACAAATGGTGTTTCATGGAATTCAAGACCTATTCCATGTCCGCCAACTTCTCTTACTACTGAATATCCGTTAGCCCTGGCATGATCATTGATTGCTGCGGCAACATCTCCAAGATGTCCCCATGGCTTTACCTGTGCAAGACCTAACTCTACACATTCTTTGGCAACATCTACCAGCTTCTTGTGCTCAGGTGAAACATTGCCTATGCAGAACATTCTTGATGAATCTGAGAAATATCCGTTGAGTATTGTTGAACAGTCAACATTAATTATATCTCCATCAAGTAACTGGATATTTCTAGATGGTATTCCGTGACATACCTGCTCATTAATTGAAGTGCAGACGCTCTTAGGGAATCCCTCATAGTTAAGTGGCGCCGGAATTCCGCCCATCTCGGTTGTCTTCTGATATACCAGGTCATCTATATCCTGTGTTGTCATTCCTGCATGAATATTCTCTGCAACATAATCAAGTACCGCAATATTAATCTTGCTGCTTTCTCTCATTCCTGCAAGCTGTTCTTCATTCTTAATAATGCTTCTTGGTGGTATTTTGTGGAACTTTCTCTTGAAATTCTCTAACTTTCTGTCAAATTCCATATGGCAGTCACAATACTGCTTTCCACTGTTACACCAGCAAGGATCATTCTTTCGTAATGCTTTCATCACCAATCTCCATTTTCTATCATTACTGTTCCATAGCTTCCATTATAGCTGGAAGGAACTGTTTCTTTCTTGAAACAACGTTCTTTAGTATATATGTATCTTTCTGTTTGTCAACTCCGAATGAAAGTGTCATTATCGTATCAGCATTCTTTCCCGAACACAATACATAAGAGCACTCTGCAGATATGTCTGTCATAAGAAAATATACAACATCAAGTCCGCCATCTCCTACAACTGTATCAATAAACGGCAGCTCTTTTAACTTTATTTTCTCTATATCCTCAGGTCCCATTGCATTAACCTGACCAATGCCTATAGTAACATCATTAATCGTGAACTTCTTGAAATCCTGATAGAATATCTCTCTGTCAGTCTTTTCGTCAAGATTACTTCCTGCACCAAACATTTCCCTTCCATATACTTCTGGGTCTATACCTGCAATCCTTGCAAGTTCTGTTGCCGCTTCTATATCATCTGTTGTACATGTTGGTGATTTGAATATTAATGTATCAGATATAATTGCAGAGCACATAAGTCCTGCTATAACAGGTTCTATCTCAATCCCTGCTTCCTGATACATCTTATAAATGATTGTACCTGTACAGCCAAGTGGCTGATTTCTAAAAAATACCGGCGTGATAGTCTGGATAGGTCCTAATCTGTGATGATCAATTATCTCAAGAATCTCTGTATCCTCAATTCCATTAACTGCCTGGTTCTTCTCATTGTGATCAACAAGAATAACCTTCTTTCTTCCTGAACGGAGGAGATTTCTTCTTGAAATAGTTCCTACATAATTACCATTTTCATCCTCAATAGGGAAATCCCTGAACCTTTTCTTAGTCATGATTTCCTGTATATCTTCAACATAATCTGTTGTCTTAAAGCACACTATCCTGTCTCTTGGTGTCATAAAGAAGCCTACAGGAATAGCCTGATTCATAAGTCTTGCAACAGTATATGTATCATAATCAGTCTCAATAATAATACAGTCGTGACTCTTAGCAACCTTGGCGATTGTATTGGATACCCTGGCACCTTCGCATATTATAAGGCACTTTGCCTCCATCTCTATTGCACAGAGCTGCGATTCATATCTGTTACCAAGAATTACAATATCTCCTTCATCTATCATACTTTCCATCATATCAGGATTAGCTGCTGCAATAAGCATCTTGCCTTTGTCAAATATCTCACTGTCATCGCCTGTTATCACTCTTCCTTCAAGTGTCTCAACGATATTAGCAAAACTTGTCTTGGCATTCGACAATACTCTGTTATCAAATGTTTCAAAATACGATTTGGCAATGTCATCAATTGAAACAAGACCTGTAAGTTTTCTGCCTTCAGTAATAGGAAGTGTTACAACATTAAGTGAATCCATCAATTTCCATGCATTGCGCACCGAAATTTCTCTGTCTATTCCCTCTGTATGCCTTATCTCTATATTCATTACCTGTGGACGTACATCTTTAATATATTCCGGAGCCTCTACACCGAATCTGTTCAGTACAAAATGAGTTTCCTCATTGAGATGCCCTGCCCGCTTAGGCACATAATTATCTGTTCCGGTTATCTTATTCTTTAAATCAGCATAACATATTGCCGAACATATTGAATCTGTGTCAGGATTTTTATGACCTATAACCATAATTTCCTTCGCTTTTTCTTTATATCCTTCCATACTCTGTTTTCTATCTCCTTATAATTATCTAAACCTGCCTATTCTGATATTTGTAATTATTTCATGGCATCTTGCTATCTTTCGTTTCATTTTATAGAAATTGGCACTGCCTTTTTCCTTATGTGCAAGCTGACGTTGTAATTTTACCAACTGTTTTTCATATTTCTTTAATGTCTCAGGGTTTTCAAACTTATCTCCATTTGATGCGATACATAAATCTTTAATTCCTAAATCCAGTCCAACCTTATTATCAGTATGTGGAAACTCGATATGCTCTGTTTCTACAAGTATTGACACATAATACTTTCCGCTGGGTACTTGAGAAATCGTAACACTCTTTATTGTACCAATAAATCCATGATGCTGTTTTACCCTTACATATCCAATCCTAGGTAACTTTATGTATTTCCCAACAATCGCAACTGAACCTTTCTGATTGTTTGTTGTATAGGCTCTATGATTGTTTTTCTTGCTCTTGTATTTAGGAAAACCCACTGATTTATCACAAAAAAATTGCGATATGCACTCTGTAAATTCATCTGTGCATTGGCAAGTGCTAATGAATCAACTTCTTTCAGCCATGGAAATTCAGTTTTATACTTTGCAGGAGTAACAGACAAAGATTTACCTGTTTCCTCGTAATAGGCTATCTTTTCAGCAAGCATACGATTATATACAAAACGCACACAACCGAAAGTCTTGGCAAAATATTCTCTTTGTTCTTTGTTTGGATATAATTGAAATTTATATGCTTTCTGAACCATAGCTTATCCTTTCTCTGAAAGTTCTTTTTCCAGTTCTAAAATTCGTTCCATCATACCAATGATATATGGTGGGGGAGTACGTCTTTCGTGTTCCCAATCCTGTACTTTTTCTTAATTGTTGAATTGTCATATCATTATGCATATGAAAAACCTACTATATCAGAATCACAATTTATGGTAATATTATCCCCTTCATTATTTGTAAACCAATATAATTTATCCATAAGCATACCGCCTTTCTTAATACACTTATATTATAAGGTATTGCCACATAATAGTCGACCATAATTTTACATTTACCCTTGGTTTTCGATATATTCCTTTAGAATTTTTCACTGACATTTCCAACTGAACATACAAAACGCTTGAGGATTTATGTGAATTTTTAAATTAGGCCGTTCCATCAATGACATAAACTATACATTACCTTTACATAGCAAAAGGGTCGCCGCACTAATTTTTTTAATGCAACAGCCCCCTATTTATTGTTTACTATAATCCTTATATCTACTTCAGATTTTCTTCAAACTCTCTCTTCTTCTGTGTCTCATAATCTGCATAATCAAGACCTATGAATTTATCCAGCGCAATGTCTACTAATTCTTTCCAACTTTCTGTCTCGTGCTTGACAAGAATTGGATAATAATATACTCCATTTATTTCCGCTGCCTGACGATCTCCTACTGCATCTCCCACCATCAGAATATGACCTGACTTATAGTTCTGCTTCTTTAATTCGGCAATACATTCTTTCTTAGTTCCTGCATCCTGACAGCAAAGCACATCAACATCGCTGCTTAAACCCCATCGATTCCATTCTTCAATGACAGCCTCTTTATTTGCACTGGAAACCACCGCAATATCTGCTTTTTTGTGAAGAGCACTAAGACCTTCCCTAGCACCTTCAAACGGTTTCTTTTCATAATCCTTCAGAGCATTGATTCCCTGATTCACTGCCAATGACCATAATAATGCTTTATTAAAAATAGGATTTTCTGACTCTTCCATCATTTGTTTCACAGAAGCATTGCTAAGCTCCTTTGCATTATTTGCCCACTGAACGAATTCCTCTATGCCTTCAATCCTACAGTATTTCTCATTAATTTCAGATAAAGCCATAGAAAGACCTGCAAAGCGATTGATTCCACGAGTCATTGTATAGAGATTTATATCGTTCCAGCGATTCAGAATTTCATCCTGCCACTGCTCCAATCCCCATTCCTTAACCATACATGGGCCAAAACATTTGAAATGCTTAATATCCATGGTATCCATGATGCAACCATCACTGTCTACACAAATCAAGAAGTCCTTAGATTTGTTAAAAGCTTTTAAATCCACCATACCTTAAGTTCTCCTTTGACAATTTTATAATCTTGTATCCCAACGTCCGCAGAATACTGTCTCATCTGCTGTTCCCTTAAATTCACTCTTTCCAGTCATCTTTTCGATTGCTGCTCTAATATGTTCTCTTTTTGGAGCATATGCATTAATAAACGTATGTAACTGAGGAACGTCGATAAGGTGATTTGTGTAATTAAGGCTCATACCAATTGTTGGCACCTCCTCGTTATACCAAGGAAGCTCACAACTGTGATTGCAGCTCCATCTTACACGCACTTCATTTTCCTGTGCATAGCCCTTAACATTAATAACTACTAAAGCAAAATCGTGAGTGTCAATGAATGCCTGTCTTGGCTCATGATTTAACATTTTCACAAAGTTCATTGGACTGACACCATTCTCAACCTCAAGGTCATGATAGCTTGGGCATACATCCACCTCAAAGCCTGCATTTTCAAGTTCTTCAATAACTACCTTCTTCACAGGATCTCCTGTATAGCCCTTTGTTGTTGGTGTTGAACCAACATATACTAAAAATACGCGTTTCTTTTCGTCAGGGTTAACTGGAAGATTCTTATATGTATCCTTAACAAGAGTGATACACTCATCGGCTGCCTTCTTTGCACATTCTCTATGCGCGTCACAGCCGATGTTGTCAAGCTCCTTCTTGTCTGGAATTATTACAGACTCATCTGTAAGGTTAAGATGCGCCTTCATGCCAAGAATTCTGCGTACTGCTTCCTCTAGTCTTTCTTCTGTTAAAAGACCATCTTCATATGCTTTACGAACATATGCCATGTCTTCAGCAATATCATTAGCAAAAAGGAACATATCACAGCCAGCAATAATTGCACCTGGAACTGCATCACATCTCTTGCTTGTTGCACTCATACCAACCATGTGTGAAGCATCTGTAATCACAAGTCCATTAAAGTTCATATCTTCTCTTAAAAGATCTGTTAATAATTCCTTTGAAAGTGTAGCTGGCTTGATATCCTTATCCTCAATACCAGGAACTAACTTTCTGCTCATTTCTGGAAGAGCAATATGACCTACCATTATGGTTTCAAGTCCCTCATCAATAAGAGTTCTATACACTTTTCCAAAACTTTCTTCCCACTCATCTACAGAAAGATTATTTACGCCCATAACAAGATGCTGGTCTAATTCTTCAACACCATCTCCTGGAAAATGCTTTGCAGTACATGCCATATTAGGGTTTGCCGCCTTAACGCCCTTAATATATGCTCTTGCGTTATCAATTACCTTATCAGCCTCTGAACCAAAGCTTCTTGTATTTACAATTGTGTTTCTCCAGTTCTTATATACATCAACAACTGGATTAAACATCCAGTTACAACCAATAGCAGATGCTTCCTTACCACTTACATAACCCAAGTTATATGCATTCTCTGTGCCTTCTCCAGCACCACATTCTGCTGCAGTTGCTACAAAGGTTCCCTCTGGCACTGCACCAATTCCACCATCATCGCAATTAGCAGCCACAAAAAGAGGTACTTTACTGTTCTTCTGATATGTTGTATTCTGAAGATAAACTGTTTCCTTATCTCCTCCCTGCCAACGAAGCCCCCCCTGATGAAACTGATCAAGGGTTCCCTTAATCATTTCCTCATTAACACCAGGAATTGCCTTTAATAAAACAAATAGCTGTCCAATTTTTTCATCTAAAGACATACTATTATATGTATCCTCAACCCATTTAATCTGTTCATCGTTAAGATTAAATGGTTTCGCCTTCAAATCTACCATATTATTTCTCCTTTTTAATCTGATTTAATTTTTCGTTTAATTTCTTGAGCTTCTCTTCTGTATACAAACCTGAATTATAATCTAACACTCTTAAAAGGGTCATTCCACCAAAAGAACGTGCACGTTCATCATTGGCAATTTCTGTAATCTCCTCTTCCAAGAGAGCTGTCACCTGCGGGTTAGCAAACAAATCTCCCATTTTATCATTAAATGAATAATAATCCTCTGGAAACAGATTTTTCTGTCCGGCATCGGTCAAAAACCAGTTAGTAACCATAGCTCCTTGTCCCTTTTTTTCATAAGTATAGCTCTTGTCTGGCGAATCCACCTTACATATACTGATTTCATCCACACATTCTCCTGCCTTTGCAGTTACTTTTGTTTCTTTATCAATAGGGACCTCTGTAAATTCAAATTTTCTCTTTCCACTTTTTCGTGAAAAAAATTCTCCATTCAGATATAGTTCTACCTGCTCTTCGTTGGAATATACAGTAATTGTCGTTGTGTCACCACAGCGATTAACAAATCTTCTTCCATTGATATGAACGAACTTATCATCAGACCAGCTTGCTTTATAATAGTAGAAACTGTCTTTTCTTACTTCACGGTCATATGTTACAAGTCCTTTACAATTTCTTGCTTTCACTCCTCCTTCGTCGCGAATGGCACTTGAGAAATCAAACATGTTCCACACAAAACTTCCCCAAAGCTTTGTATCCTTCTCAAATGCACCATATGCAGTCTCATGATACACACACTGAAATTCCTCAGAGTAATCCTTACATTCCGGCTCCTCACTATGAAACTTTGTGTTGCAATCAACACCATATTCTGAGATACCAAGGCTGACATTTGGATTCTCCTCATGAAACTTATTTAAAAAGCCTTCATAATCTGTTAATTTTCCGTAATACCATCCAAAATAAATGTTATATCCCACTGCATCATTAATGAAATTCAATGGACTATCATTTTTTACGCTATATAGGTTCGCACCAGCACTAAGACGTGTTGGATCTAAGCTCTTTACTATACGGTTCAGCTTCTCAACATGATTATATGTAAACTGACTTTCGCCTCTCATAGCAATTTCGTTCTGCACACCCCAGAAACATATTGATGGATGATGTTTATTCTGCAGTATCAATTCCTTTAACTGTTCCTTTGCATTTTCTACAATTGCTTCATTTCCATCAGGCATTGCAAGCATAGGTATCTCTGCCCAGACAATAAATCCCATTTTGTCGCACAAATCATAGGTATATGCGGGATGCTGATAATGGGAAAGTCTCACTGCATTTGCACCTATTTCCTCTATCAGCTCCATATCTTTTTTTTGTTCTGCTGCACCTGTTCCACATGCTTTTCCTTCAAAATCCTGATGCTTTGCAACTCCATGCAGCTTAATATGTTCTCCATTCAAATAGAAACCTGATTCCGGTTTCATTTCTATATTTCTAAACCCAAATGGCAGTTCTACACTGTCATAGATCTCATTTTCAATTCTTAATTCTACGATACACCGATACATATATGGATTTTCTTTTCCCTGCCATAAAATCGGATTTTCCACTTTTAGCTCTAGTTGATTAAGATTTGCTTTCTGTTCTTTTCCAGCCACCCAGACGTCATCCTGATTTAGTATTTTACACACCAAATCAACCTTATTATCAGCAGCTACATTGACAGCTATTTGTATTGTTCCGTCTGCTTTTGCATTAATATCAATTCCAGATGTGCCATAATACGATGGATCAATATATACGTATTCTGTCTCAATCAGATTAACATCTCGATAGATTCCACCGAAATATGAGAAATCCCCAATCAATGGATTAACATCCTCATATCTTGTATTATCTGCAATAACCTGTAAACAGTTGTCTCCATCCTTTATAAATTCATTCATGGAATAACAAAATCTTGAGTATCCACCACGATGTTCTCCTAAAAATCCACCATTCAAGAAAACTCTTGCCACACCACCAACTGCATCAAATGCAATAAAATAATTCTTTTCTGAGTTCTTGTTAACTGTAAAATGCTTCGTGTATAAACAGCATCCTAGTTCTTCTGGTTTTTCCTTGTTCCACACATGGGGTAGAGAAACCATTTCCGTATTATGTTCATTCGCTTCTTCTGGAATAAGAATTGACTTGGATAGTCTGGTAAATGACCACTCTTTCATCAATAAAATACTTTTTCTCACTTCAAATCACTCCTTAACAAAAAGCTCCCCGACAATGCCGGAGAGCTTTTAATCTACATTAAGCTAAACCATTGGCTGCTTTATATGCTTTTGCTTCTGCAATTCTTAATTTATCAGTTTTTGCCTGCTTAATCTTGTATGCATTTGCCTGATATACGAGAAATGCAATAAAGATTGCCATATTAACAACACCACTTGTTGCATCTGATAAGTTAAAGCATGTAAGACCCATTCCAAGTATCTTAACCGCTACAGCAGCTGAGATAATACCAATTGACTGATTAACATATCTTGAAAGGAATGTTCCACCTATCATCATAGGGAACATGTGCTGCATAACAACACCATTACTTGTAAGTCCCATTGAAGCTGTCATAGAGCCTGCAAATGCTGCATCTAATACTCCTGAAATTGCTACAAGAATACCTGCAACTGTGTAGCATATTGCTACGTTCACGAAAACATTAATTCCTGCATTCTTTGCTATCTGCTGCGATCCTCTTACAGCTCTGAACTTATAACTAAATACTGTATATGTCATAGTAACCATCATAACGACTACAATTACTGCAACTACTGCAAGTGTGAAGTTTACATTTGATAATATTTCAACTCCCTTTGTTCCAACAAGACGAAGACCTACTCCATCTGTAAGACCAAAACCTATACATTCATAGATACAAGCAACACCGATACCTAATACCATAGGAGGAATTCTAAGTGTTACATATAAGAAGCCAACAATTCCACCAAATATTAAGCCGAATATAATTGCGAACAATAATACCCATGCACCACCAAGGCCAAGCTTTGAAGCTACGATACCACCGACAATTGTTGCAACAACTCTCTGTGAACCAAGTGATAAATCCATTCGTCCACTTGTCAGGTTCATTGATAAACCAAACGCGATTGCAGCTGATATACCAGCACCTCGCACCATGTTCTTGAAGTCAAGCATCGAGCTAATTACATGTCCGTCTGCAAAGAGACCAATTAATATTTCCATGATGATAAGCACGGCAACAGGCAGTGCTATTGCAATTCCTATTCCTTTAAAAAACTTTAATAAATTCTTTTTACTCTTCATATGCTTTCATCCTTTATCTGCTAAAACCTACTTGAATTTTTCTAAAATATACTGTGTAGTTAATTTGCCACCAAAATCATCTATTGTCTTCCAAGTAACATCTGGATTCTTCTTATTTGTTAATGAAAGAATATCCTCTGTTGTCATAAATGCATATGGATTTCCTTCCTTAATCAATGCATTATATGCATCTACACTTGCAACTGCTAAAGGTGCGTTCTTTGAAACATAGCTGCTACGTCCATCTGCGCGCATCTTGTCAGCAAATCCATCACAAGCATTTCTAATCATAATAGCTGCGCCAATTCTTTCGAATGTACCTGGGCAAACAATTGCATCAATTACTGGGCTTCCCTGTGAATCCTTACCATTAACAGCTGCTGTAATTGCATCTGAGAATGTACTTCTTGTGATAAATTTAATATCCATTTTTAATGATTTTTCAACTTCATCAACTGCAACACCTAATGAATCATAGATATTTGATGTACCTACTAATACGTCATAGTTACCTGTCTGTAATAAAGGTGAAACTGTTGTAGCAAGATCTGCCATACCTGGGAAGATGGTAATCTTGATTCCCTTATCATTTTCTGCATCAATCTGTGTCTTTGTTGTTGCAAGCTCTTTGATATCCTTTGTGTACTTTAAACCGTAAACATCCTGTAAAGCCTTAAGTGAACCAGCTGTACCTTCGATGAATGATGTTGCTCCGTAGCATGCCGCACCTGACATTAAAAGAATGCTGTGATTCTTTCCATCATTAACAACTGACTTGATTGCATCTGCATATGATGCACCATAACCTGCTGCACCAGCGCCAACAACACCAACATATTTTTCCATTTCCATATTTTCTGCTGCATCTGCTGATGAGATACCAACAAACCACATACCTAAATCGTTACATACTGCTGCTGCCTGATCAATACTGTTAGAAAGGTCAACGATAACACCCTGACAACCTGCTGCATAAGCATTTTCAATAAATGTTGTCATTGCACCAGCATCCTTTACTGCCTCTGAGAACATAAACTCGATGTTTAATGTAGGTCCAACTACTGTTTCATAAGCATTCTTCATTGTAACAAATGTTTCATCAACATTATTTGTTACATATGCAACCTTAATTTTTTCAAATTCTGCACTTCCTGAACCATTAGCTGCTCCATCATTCTTTCCGCAGCCTGCGAACAATACTGACATTGTCATTACTGCTAAAACTACACATAAAAGCTTTTTAAATCTCTTCATAAAAATTCTCCTTTATTTTTTATTTTATTTAACCTTCCTTGCTTGGAAGCCCCTTAGGTCTTGCCTGACTTGCACAAACAAGAATAATAAATACAATACCTCTGATTGCCTGAACTAATGTACTTGATACACCTAACATCAACAATCCATTATTTAATACAGTAACCATTACGGCACCAACAATCGCTGAAAATGTGTGTGAGCGGCTACCACCGAAGCACGACATTCCACCAAGTACAATGGCAAGCATACAATCCATATTCAGAGTTGCACATGTATCTGCTGTAATAGAACCATTTCTAATGATTGTAATAACAGCACCTGCTCCAACACCTATACCAGCAATAATAAAACCCAGTAATAGATATCTGCTCTTTTTAAAACCAGTGAGCTCTGCACATAATTCATTGATTCCAAGATATCTCAGCTTACGACCTAATCCAGTAAAATGGAATAAAATCGTACAAAATATAAAGAAGCCAATAAAAATCATTAATGGAACCTCTGCATTCTTTAAGGCACTTGTCATTTTATATGGAAGTATAATTGTTTCACTACCCAAAATACTCTTCTGAATTGATGCCAAAAGTGTCATCATAACTACCGTTACATACAAAACTCTGACATTAAGCCATGTACTTAACAATGCTGTTAATGCAAATAGTATCACGCCAATAATTATGGCTGAAACAACCATTATCGGAACTGATGATGTTTTTAAATATATCTTTGCTGCTATTGTTGCAACAAGTGCTGTTGCAGCACCCATGGAAATATTTACATTTCCTGTGGAGAAGATAAATACTGCTCCTGTTGCTACTGTTGCTACCGTCAATGCCTGCTGGATTATCATTGTCATATTTCTTGAGCTACTGAATCTTCCATCAGTTGCAATTGAAAATGCAATGATAATTAACAATAAAATTATTGGGGAAAGCAGGCGGCTGGTCCAACGGCTTTCTTTAATTTTAAGAAATGTAGTTTTCATATTCAGCTCCTCCTTTCCTAAATCATATAATTAATCAAATCATGTTCTGTTGGATTTTCGCTACGCATTGCTTCATGCACAATTTTTCCATCCTTCATGATGAGAATACGATCTGACATACCAATCAATTCTGGAAGCTCTTCACTAATAAGAATAATTGATTTGCCCTGTTTTTTCATTTTGTAAATCAACTGATACATTGATGCCTTAACACCAATATCAATTCCTCTTGTTGGACAGTCAAGAATCAGCACATCTGCCCCAGAGCCTATCCATTTACCAAATACAACCTTCTGTTTGTTACCACCCGACAGTGTATTCACGCTGTGATACTGGGATGCACACTTTAATTCCAGTGTATCAATCTGATTCTGAACAAATTTTTTCTCTTTTCCAAAAGAAATTATTGGTCCAAAGATTCTATTGAAATAATATCCTGTTGAAGCGATGTTATCTCTGATTGAACCCGCAAGACCTAACGATTCATGGTCTCTATCCTTACTTGTGTATGCCATACCATTAGCAATAGCCGTCTCAGGATTCTTAACAACTGTCTGCTTTGCACCAACTGTTACCTTTCCATCAAGAATTTTTTCATATCCGAAAAGTGCCTTACCAACTGTATGCATTCCACATTCTGACAGACCTCCGATACCAAGAACCTCTCCCTTATGTAACTCCAGATTAAAACAAAGTAAATCTTTTCTTGTTGTAATACAATGTGCCTTGAGTGTTATCTCATCCTCATATGAATCATTATCATTTCGGTAATAATTTCCGCTTACCTCTCGACCAACCATCATTTCCTTCATCTTATTACCATCGAATTCTTCCTTATCCAAGGAACCAATGATATTTCCATCTCGAAGAACTGTTACAGCATCACAATGCTCCATCATCTCATCTAAGTCATGGCTGATAAACATAACACTTCCGCCTTCATCTGCCATTTTTCTCATAAGCTTATAAAGAAGATTTCTACCTGTCTGTGATAACGCTGTTGTGGTTTCGTCTACAACAAGAATCTTAGGCTGCCAATACATTGCCTTCGCGATTTCAACAAGCTTACACTGCTGCAAATCAAGACGTTCCGTACGTACAGAAGCATCAATCTCAATGCCAAGACTATCAAGTAGCTCCTGCGCTGCTTTAACCATCTTGCTATGGTTAACAAATGGTCCTTTTGCAAATAATTTTTCATGTCCTAAAAATATATTATCTGCAACAGGAATTCCAGCTATAGTACCAGCCTCCTGTACAATCATACATATTCCATTCTGTTGTGCTTCCAATGCAGAGGCAGGTGCCCATGGTTTTCCAAGATACAACATCTCACCACTTGTTGCCTTCTGCATTCCAGATGCGATAGAAGAAACTGTTGACTTACCACTTCCATTTTCTCCAATAAGACCACGAACTTCTCCAGTCTTCAATACAAAATTGACATGGTTCAAAGCTACTGTTACGCCAAAGTTTTTACACATATCTTTGACTTCCAAAATTGCTTCGCCTTTTGAAGCCATATATTTTCCTCCTTCATTGATTATTTTTTATACTTGGCACACTATATTGTGCAATGTGCTGTCGTATTTATCTTATGGGCATATATTAACATGTTACTTTTTTTCAAAAATAGAAAAATTCTGTTGCAAAATAGTAAAATATGATATAATTTTATAAATCAATGGATTATTAATGGTCTTTTTTTATGAAATTATATAAAATACATCATGAAAGGAAGGGTAGATATATGCTAAATAACCAAATATTTGAATTTCTACAGCATACATTCGCCGACTCAAGAGGAATTATCTTCAACTATTTTGATGGACCTGAAGCAGATTTATCTGCGTTAGATATGGGCATAAGAACACATCTTAAAAATTCAGAGCAGCTATATGACCTAATACGTCCTATACTTCGCTCATTAAAGTTTGGAGAAATTACTATTGTAAAGGATCCTCTACTAATGACGAGCATTACATTTCGAAGCGATCCTGATAACAATAGCTTTTATTCTATTGGACCATTTCGTTCATTGCCCTATGAGGAAAATGATTACGCAAAAATTCAGATAAATAACAATTTTACTCTGACTGCATCTGAAGATTTCAAGTATCTGCTCAAGGATGTTCCTTGTAACATCATGCGAATAGAAGCTCTTACAATCGCAAAGAATATTCTATATTTTTTACATCAAATTACAGATCCTACAGTACACGATTACAATCTGGAGCAAATAAATAGTGGCAATTTTCCTATTATTCCTTTGGAAGATATTAATGCTAAAGCTAAGATTGCAGAAGAAATGTATTTCCATGAAGAGAAACTCTTAAAATATATAACAGAGGGCAACGAAGAAAAAGCTTTTTCGGAAGCGAAATTCTTTCGAGATTCAGATATGGACCACAGAATTACAAATCGTCTGCTGTCTCACCGCTCGTTGCTGTTTTCAACTAATACATTATTTCGAAAGGCTGCCCAGAGTACAGGAATACATCCTATATATCTGGATGAAATAAGTCAAAGCTTTGCCCAAAAGCTTGCTTTGTGCGCCACTCACCAACAGCTCAACAACACATATGATGAAATGCTCGTTGACTACTGTGCTTTATGTAGAACTCATGCTACAAGGCAGTATAGTCCTAACATGTGTAAGATTATTAATTACATATCCTTGAATCTTAGTGAAGAAATATCTCTCAACTCAATTGCAGAAGCCGTGAATTTCTCACCAAGCTACATCTCAAGAAAATTCAAAGAAGAAGTTGGTAAATCTCTATCCACCTATATTACAGAACAACGTATGATATTAGCAAAGAGTCTTCTCGAAAAAACAGGATTATCCATAAAAGAGATTTCTCTATATATTGGAATTCCTGATTGGAATTATTTTACAAAACTTTTCAAAAAAGCCTTTGGCATCACACCATCAGAATACAAAAAAACATTATAAAAAAAGCGATACCCCTTTAAATTAAAGAGGTATCACCTTTTTTTCTATTTTCTTTAACGCTACTACAAGCATAACCCCAGAAATAATAATAGAAGCATAATCAGCAATCGGCTGAGCATATATTACCCCATCCAAGCCCAACATTCTATCTAAAAGGAATATCAAAGGAACAAAAATAAGTCCCTGACGACAGAAGGTCAACACAAGCGATGGTAATGCTTTCCCCATTCCCTGCAATGTATTAATGCACAAAAATAGTATTCCTAAAAACGGACCGGAAAGCTGCAGTGCAATTACAATCTTAATTCCTATTTCAATTACTGCCTCATCATTAATAAATGCTGTAATTAAATATCTTTTCATAAAAAATATAACAGCAGTAAGGATTGTACCCATAATCACAGCACATATCCCTGTAAACCTGACAACCTGATTCAGTCTCTTATAATTTTTTGCTCCGTAACTATAACCTATGAGCGGCTGAATTCCTGAACAAAGACCTACCTGCAAAAGCACAACAATCATATTTGTTTTTGATGCCACTCCCATAGCTGCTACAGGTGTGTCGCCATACTGAATCAATGCGTTATTAAGAACTATCTGAGCTGTACTCATCAATATATTATTAAGTGATGCAGGCACTCCAATCTTTACAATATCAAAGACAATCCCATCCTTAATTGAAAAATTGCTAATGTTAATTGAAAGACTTGATTTCTTCCTGACAAAAAAACTTACATAATATACACATGCCAATATATTACCAATCATTGTGGCCACAGCTGCACCAAAAACCCCCATCCCAAAACCAAGAATTAGCACTGGATCCAGCACAATATTGGTTACTGTTCCAATCATGTTACCAACCATAGCCTGTCTCGAAGCACCCTCTCCTCTTAAGATATTGCAAAAAGCAAAACTAAAGATTATAAAAGGACCACTCATAGCAATAATTGTCACGTATTCCCTGGCAAAATCCACAGTATTCTCTGATGCACCAATCATCCCAAGAATTTCGCTCATTCCAAGCAAACAAAATATCATTATAAATACGCCTATTCCAATTGATGCATAACAACAAAAAGCTGATATCTGTTTTGCACGTTCCAGTTTTTTTTCCCCCAATGCCCTAGCAATCGCTGAACTTCCACCAATTCCAAAAAGATTACCAAATGCCATAAGTATGGTAAATACCGGAGCTGAAATTGATACTGCAGCTACCTGCATGGCATCACCTGTCTGACCAATAAAAAATGTATCTGCCATATTATATATAACAACGACTAACATCGATATAATCGTTGGCACCGCCATCCTTGCAACAGCTTTACCTACGGGAGCATTTTCAAAAATCTCATTATTATTATTCATAATCCACCTATATTATTGTAATGTAAAGGATTTCCAGTCAAGAGAAGCTTCTCCTACTAATTGAAAATATAAAGGATATATCCCCTCAGGTCCATTAAATTTTCCTTTAAATGATTTCCAACCTGTTGTTTTGCCAATTGAAATACTCGCGATTTCCTCAGTACACTCTTCATCTATATACACATTCATCCTACACTTTTTAATGGTGGAAACCTCTAAGCTTATATTTTTTGCCTTTCCCAGATGAAAATATTTAAAGCCTGCTATTGTTTTATTCTGCATATTGGCAATATACTGAATATTATGTTCTTTGTAATCATCTATTTTTTCTTCAAATATATGAGGTTGTGTTCCTCTGACAATCTTTCTTATACTGTAACGTTCTTTTCCAATGCTTTCATGAATAATATTACAAGCATAAGCTGCACTGTAGGTTCCAAGCCCCTCTAAAGGTCCATCATTTAATCCACAGCTTGTCATCTCCACCTGTGAGAATGTTCCATCTGCATTCAAGTTTATCTTTTCTGCACAACCCTGACGACAGCACTCAATTCCATGTGTCTGTCTATGATAGAAAATGTACCACTGATTACCTATTTCAACAAGTCCTCCGTGTGTATTTCCATAAGGCATCTTCGGTAGTTCATTTCCTTTATATCCAAAATCACCATTAGATATTAGTATTCCACCATAATGATAATCTGACATCGGCTTATCTGATACAGCATAGCATAAATTATGACTTACCTCTGATGAATAAACCATGTAGTACCTTCCATTAATCTTTCTTGGTGAGGAGGCCTCATAAAAACCATGTCCTTCATATTCTGTACCCTTTGAAGCAAGACACCCTGGCAACAATTCAAATGGACCCTGCTTGATAGTCTTCATATCTTTTTCAAGTTCAAATGCAAGACTATATCTTCCAGCAACATTAATCCAAGGAGATTCCGGCGTTGGAACAAATCCTGTATACAGATATATCCTGCCATCATCATCTACTAATACTCCAGGGTCAAAAAGCTTTGCTTTGGGTTCTGATCCATCGGAAAATGTAACATTACCATAATACGTAAATGGTCCCTGTGGCTCATCGCTTACTGCAACCTCACAGCTCATCCTTGCACCGCGATTATAATATAAGTAATATCTTCCATCCGCTCCCATAACACAATCTGGTGCAGCAAGATTTCCTGCCTCATCGATATCTGCTCCAGCCTGCTCATAGGAATATGATATTCCCTCACATCTCCAATCGCCCAAATCCTCTATTGGGGTACTCCAAACAACATAATCTCCCACACAAAACTGTTCTGCCCCTGCCTCGTCATGACTTCCATATACATATAACCTGTCACCAAAAACACGTGGTTCTCCATCAGGTACATATTCCCATAAGGGAAGATATGGATTCATTGCCTGCTTTTTACTCATATATTTCTTTCCTTTCCGTATTCTTCTATAATTACCTATTATCTTCAATACTATCCTCATAATAACATGTTAATAATTCAATAAATAGAAAAAATAAAGCCGAAAATAGAAAAAAGAGGTATATCCGCCAAATCTAACTTCTACATATTTTTATCTCATCGACTTACAATACCCAAATAATGCTCCGATACTGATTCCACTTCTAATCTTTTCTCGAACATCATCTTCCTTATCTGCTGGCACCATTCCCTTCACAAGATTCCAAAGCATAGTCTCATTCATGCGACTATCATAATCAAAAGGTACAATATCACTAGTTTCCTGCATCCAACGGAGAAGCTTATCTTTAAGCTGCAACAGAATTTCTTTATATTCGATATTATTTATCTGGTTAATTTTCTCCTGCGGATCATTCTTTAAATCATACAGCTCATCCTCACCAGTAATACGGCTCACATATTTGAAGCTCTTAGTACGGAGCATCGTAGCCTTGGCATGTGCCTCATCATCTGCCTGTGCCATCTTCTTTGGCCAGTAAACATCCGCTGGCTGTGCTGTTCTACCGCCTGGCTGATGATATTCGTCACACTGCAATTCTCCTTGACGTCTTCCACCTTCACAACAACTAAATTCACGAACCTGTTTGCTTCTATCAATAACAGCTCCACGTAAGCTTCTTCCAAAATGCTCATGAGATGGTACAACCTCTGCGAAGTCCATAACGGTCGCATAAAAATCCACAAGCTCAACCATAGAATCCGAAATACCTGCGTCAACTGGTATATTCTTTGGAGGTTTTACTAAAAATGGTACCTTTGTCAGACAATCTTCAAAACTGCTTTGTGCCTTTTCTGCCATACCATAATCTCCAACGAAATCTCCGTGGTCGCTCATGACAAAAATTGCACAGTCGTCATAAATCCCTACATCCTTTAACGCCTGAACCAATTTTCCAAACTGCTCATCAACCTTCATGCACATACCAGCATAGGTTGCACGAATTTCATCCCACTCATCTTCATTCAGACCTTCAAGATTCTGATATTCGTGATACTGCTTTAACATCTTTGATTTATCTATGCAATCCTCAAATCTTATCCTACCTGGTAATTTACTCCGATCAATGGCTGAGAAATATGGCTCCTCGACATGATATGGTGGATGTGGATAAAAAAGTCCCAAAAACATACATAATGGCTGCTCTTCATCCTTCCAATTCTTGATTTTGTCAATTGCCGCATCAATTGTCTCATCATCTGAGGTGTAATTTTTACCATTTTCATCTACATTTAACTGTCCTTCATAATGAGAATAATAATACTTTCCACCTTCCTCTCCGCGCTGATTCTCATTCATAGCCTTAGGTGCCCTGCTTCCCTCTTCCGGATAAAATATTTCATCTGCGTGTGATTCCATCCAGCCTGAATACTGCCCTGCACACAAATCATTACGATTATTCATCCATACATAATAGCCTGCATCCTTCAATTCCTTAAACATACTTGTTTCACCTGGTCTTAGCAGGTAAGTCATTGTACGATGTCCTGTTGTATGTGGATATAATCCCGTAAAGAAGCTACATCTGCTTGGTACACAAACTGGATTCTGGCAAAATGCATTCTCAAAGGATACTGCATCCGACTGAACAAACTTATCAAGATTTGGTGTAACTGCTGCCTGATTTTTTCCCAGATGGTGCAATGCATCTGCTCTCATCTCATCTGGATTAAATATAATAATGTGTGGTCTTTTCTGTGACATAATAAACCTCCTATAATAAAACTGTTAACTGTTCAGCGCTCTGCAAATTGAGTTCTGAATTGTCACGTTATGAAAATAATTGTTCTTCTTAGCAATTCACATTTTATCAAAAATTAAAACATATAATTGTCTGTATTTGACATTAGTATTCTATTTTTGATATTATAAATGCAGATAGTACTTCTATAAGACCAAGGAGCTGTAACATATGGAACAAAATCATTCAAAAATCTCAAAACCAAGTCAACCAAATATAGATATAGATTTCCTGTCCAGCACAGAAGCCATTATTGCCTATAGCGATGATGAAGAAATTATAAGACACGCTCTCATCTCCTATACTATTACCGAGGCAATCACAGCAGGTGACCAGACTGCTCTTGAGCCGTATAAGAATGTTTCTCTTTTTTCAAACATAAGTCATTATGAAGTAGGCAGCCAACTTCGCAAGATAAAAAATCTGACCATGACCATGAATACCCTGGCTTGTCGTGCTGCTGAAGAAGGTGGTGCACCTCTTGTCTACGTGCGCACAATTAGTGCTGCCTTTGCTGAAAAAATCGAATCTGCCACAGATGAATATACTATTAACAATATTCGAAATAATCTACTGAATTTCTACTGTAATGCCGTTCACGAACATAATTTGAAGAACTATGAACCCATTGCAAGAAAATGTTATTCATATATACTTTCTCATCTATCCGAAGATATTTCTATGCGAAACTGTGCCTTGAACTGCCATATCTCCTATGAATATCTTTCCCGAACAATCAAAAAGAACTTTCATAGCTCATACTCTGCTCTTGTACACCAACTCCGCATTAAGAGAGCCTGTGTATATCTGCATTCCGATAAGTCCATTGCAGATATTGCAGAAGCCGTAGGCTATAAAAGTTCTTCTCAATTTTGTCATGCATTTTCAAAAATTAAGGGCATGTCCCCTAATAAGTGGAAAAAGCTGAGATAACTACTTCAAGTTATCTTCGAACTCTCTCTTTTTCTGAGTTCCATTACCGGATCGTATAACACATTTTTTCTAATCGTGTTAAACAATGATCAAAAAAATACTGATATCCCTGACAGAAATAATTTCGATAAGCATCTAACTTCTCCTGATAATCTCTGTTTCTAAAACACCCTCCACGGCATACTTTATAGTACCTACATTCCTGACACTCCCTGTCATTCTTCTTTGACCGAGAAATATAATCCGTCTCCACGGCACGATTATGAATATCTTCTAGTCGATCTTCATTAAAGTTACCAAGCTTATACTCATCCAGCATATAAAAATCGCACGGATAGACGCTTCCATCTGCCTCCACCACGTTCTGTATAGAACAGATTCCACGCTGGTCACAGGCTTCAGGCGCATATCCCATTATTATTCCTGCATAGTTCTCAAACTGCCTAATATATGGCTGCTGACCTTTTAGATAATCCTCATACCACAAGTCAAACAGCTTTGTTAAAAACACACCATATTCTTGCGGTTTGAGTGAATATTCATTTTCCCCCCGTTTCTCTCCTAATGGATCTAAACAGGCAATATACTGCTGATAATTCCAGCTCTTTTCTTTGTAAAATCGATAAATTTTCTCAATATTGCAAGCCACATCATGGCTGACCACAGTCAGAATATTATATTCCACTTCATAATGTTCTAACAGTTCAATACCCTTCTCTATTTTTTCAAATGTGCCTCCTTTTGTTTTGTTGTGTCTTAATTTATCATGAATTTCTTTTGTTCCATCAATTGACACACCAACCAAAAAATGATTCTCCTTAAAAAACTGACACCATTCCTCATCTAGTAACAATCCATTTGTCTGCAAAGCATTCGTCACACTTATATCATTTTTATTATATTTTTTTTGAAGCTCCACTGCCTTGCGAAAGAACTCAATTCCACGTAATGTAGGCTCTCCCCCCTGAAATGCATAGGTTATTCTTCCTTTTGCACGAAGCATTGTCTTTCTAATTACATTTTTCAAGGTCTCCTCTGACATAAAACCAAAGGACTCCTGTTCTCTCTTCTTTGTCTCGTCATAATAAAAGCAGTATTCACAAGACATGTTACACATTCCAGATGCGGGTTTTATCAATACACTGATTGGTGGCATAATTCTTCTCCTATAAATTTTAAAAATCTGTTTTAATAGATCTGCTTTCCTTTCTTTTCTTCACAAATCAGACCAATCAAGCTCTTTATAGCTGGCGTCAGATACTTATTTCTATGATATATTAATATAAAATCTCTTTTAAATTCTTCTGGATATAACGGTAGCACATATAAGCTTCCTTCTGCAATCTCTTTTTCCACAAGCTTATGAGAAATCACTGTAATCCCTTCATTTTCCTTTAATGCATGAATAATAGATTGATTACTTACGCTCTCCCATGCGATATTTGTTTTAATTTGATTTGCTTTAAATAAACCATCTGCTATCTCACGGCTGGCGCTTCCCGGCTCTCTCATAAATAATGGTTGCCTTGCTATATCCTCCAGTTCAATTTTATTTTTCTTTGTTAGTTGGTGGCTGTTATTGCATACAAAGAGTAACTGATCTTTTAAAAACGGAATAGAAATCAATTTATCATCTTCCACTCTGTCTTCCACAACTCCAATATCTATCTCATTTCTCATAATGCCCTGAACAATTTGTTTAGAATTTTGAATTCGTACATTAATCTCACCATTCTTATAAATATCACGAAAACGCGCAACAATATGAGGAACAATAAAACAACCTATGGTAATACTGGAGCCCATATTGATTTGAAAGGGTGCACTAGGAGACTTCATCTTATTCTCCATCTCATCATATAATGAAATAATATGTGAGGCATATTCATAAAATGTTTCTCCTGTCTCAGTAACAAAGATTCCTCGTCCTATTCGATCGAATAGTTTAATCCCATATTCCTCTTCTAATTCTTTAATAGCAAGACTGACACTGGGTTGTACAATATGCAGCTTATCCGCTGCTTTCGTTATGCTTTTTTCCTGATAGACTTCTGTAAATATACGCAACTGCCTTAATCCCATTATTCTTTAACCTCTTGAAATTTTTTATTATGATTTTTATCCTTATACATAATGTTTTTGTTATATGTAATTATATAATTATACTATTTGATTTATATGTCAAGACGGATTATTCTATTTTAGAGGTTATTGTAAATAAAAAAGCTTTGAGGAGTATAACAAAAGTTCAAAAGAAAGGACCATTCACTATGCTGCAAAAACAAAAAGATAAAAAGAAGCATGTGCTTATGACATTATTTCTGGCAACGCTATATCTAAGCACATTTACATTTGGTGGCGGCTACGTCATCGTATCCTTATTAAAGGATAAATTTGTAGACCATTATCATTGGATTGATGAGGAAGAAATACTGGATTTGGTTGCTATCGCACAGTCCTCCCCTGGTGCCATCGCTGTCAATGGTGCTATTGTTGTGGGCTATAAAATTGCCGGCATCCCTGGCGTACTTGTATCTGTTTTCGGTGCAATTATCCCACCAATGGTCATCATATCCATTATATCTGTATTTTACACATTATTTGCGACCAATAAGATAATTGCCGCGTTACTTTCTGGTATGAAGGCTGGTGTTGGTGCAGTCATAGCATCCGTTGTCTATGATATGGGAAAAAATGTTGTGAAAACAAAAGACTTGATGAATATTATCATTATGATTATCAGCTTTTGCGCCAGCTATTTCCTTGATGTTAATGTCATATTCATTATTCTTTCTGTGGGAATATTGGGATTTGTACGAACTCTAATTCATGAAAAGAAAAAGGAGGCGCATGCATGATTTACTTACAATTATTTTTAAGCTTTTTTCAAATCGGTGCTTTTAGTTTTGGAGGAGGATATGCTGCAATGCCAATGATTCAGGAACAGGTCATAACCCTCCATAACTGGCTGACTATGGATACATTCGCAAATCTTGTCACCATCGCCGAGATGACACCTGGTCCCATTGCAGTCAATGCCGCAACCTTTGTTGGCACTCAGGTTGCAGGTCCTCTTGGTGCTATTGTCGCTACTATTGGATGCATCCTGCCTTCTTGTATATTTGTAACATTGCTTGCTTTCATCTACGGAAAATATAAGAATATGGCACTGCTTCAAGGCACTCTAAGTTCCTTGCGTCCTGCTGTAGTTTCTATGATTGCAAAGGCAGGATTAACCATTATAATCTCTGCATTCTTTTTAAGCGGAACCATAGCCCTTACAATATCTAATATTTCCTTTCGTATGATTGCATACTTTATTGTTGCCGTCTTCCTGCTCCGCAAAGTAAAGTTAAATCCTATTCTTGTCATGTTACTATGCGGAGCCGCGGAAGTGGTTTTTACGCTTATTTTTCTTTAAACCAAAATAAATAACCAGAAGCATGAAATTAAAGTAAAGGGTCTCCTATGTTTCACCATAGGAGACCCTTTACTTTAATTACTTTCTGAAAGTCACTTTTTCAGTTTCATCAGTATAACCAATTGTTCTCATATAGCTCTTGAACTCTTCTATCTTATTACTATATACACCAAATACATCAAGCAATGTATTCAAATCATTATCTGACGCAGCTTTAGCTGTTGTTCTATCCTTTCCAAATATAAGCGTCTCCATATACAGATATTAAATTATCCAAGCTGTAATTTTCTATTATAATACCATAATTTCTCATTAAATGACAATCTTTTTATTACTTTTGTGGAACAAAAATACTGAAAAATAATACTATAACAATAAAAGCAGCTACAACGGAGAATTTCATTGAAGAATTTAAGCAAATATATATCATTATTTATCATTATGACCATCATACTGGTCACAACATTTCCAATGACAGCCTGTAACAAAGATAAAACTGACAATTCTGTTAAAAAAATTACACTGTGTGAAGTAACACATTCGATATTCTACGCTCCGCAATATGTCGCCATTGAAAATGGATATTTTGCCGACGAAGGGCTTGAGCTTACCGTAACTAATGGTTTTGGTGCTGACAAGGTAATGACAGCCTTAATATCCGGTGATGCGGATATTGGATTCATGGGTTCTGAATCATCAATCTATGTATATGCTGAAGGCTCTGATGACTATGCTGTCAACTTTGCCGGACTTACACAGCGTGCCGGCAATTTCCTTGTCGGAAGGGAAGCCGATGATAATTTTGACTGGGCTGAACTTAAAGGAAAAACTGTTATCGGCGGCAGAGCCGGCGGTATGCCTCAGATGCTGTTTGAATATATTCTGAAGAAGAATAATATTGAGCCTGAAACAGACCTTGAAATCCTTCAAAATGTTGATTTTGGTTCAACATCTGCCGCATTTACATCTGGAATAGGTGATTACACAGTTGAATTTGAGCCTTCTGCAACTTTACTTGAACAGCAGGGCGAAGGCCATGTTATCGCCTCACTCGGTGTAGAAAGCGGCTATGTTCCTTACACAGCATATTGTGCAAAGAAAAGCTATATCCAGAAGCATCCTGATGTAATCCAGAAATTCACTAACGCTACACAGAAGGGGCTTGATTATGTCAATACACATTCATCAGCAGAAATTGCGGCCATCATTGCACCTCAGTTTAAAGAAACCGATATTGCAACAATAACCGCAATTGTTGAAAGATATAAATCACAGGATACATGGAAAACCTCCACTGTATTCACCGAAGACAGTTTTAATCTTTTACAGGACATTCTTACACAGGCTGGCGAGCTTAAATCTCCAGTTCCTTACAACAGCCTTGTAACAACTGAATTCTCTGAAAAAGCTCTAAATAAGCAGTAATACATTTTAATATATTAACCTTTAAGCAGGTGTCTGAAATGACGGTTATGGTTCTCAAGGAAATCTATCAGCCATGCCGTCATCCTGCATACATATCTGTACAGAGGCAGCGACAGAACCATCATAATAACAGTAAGATTAAGTGCCAGCCCCTTTAATACAACCATTGCAAATAATGAGCGTAAAAATATCATTGAAAATAAAATTCCACATGCCATTGCAACGCATACACATACTCTTATTATATCGAATGGCTTGCATACTCTTATCAGTGCTGCCATACCCACCGTAAGAAGCACAAGAGTTGCTGCAGTCGCCGTCTGCTCATGCGGTGCACCTGTGCAATTGCCATATATTGCTATAATCATAACTACAATAAAGTCCGTCAGACCTGTAGGCAACGCCTTTAGTACTACATTAAGCAGAAAATCTCCCTTTATAAGACTCTTATTAGGCTGCAATGCCAGAAAGAAAGCCGGTACACCTATCGTAAATATTCCTAAGAATGATAACTGGGTCGGATATAAAGGATACAGATTAACCGATATAAGTGTGAATATCGTAAGAAGCATTGAAAATATATTTTTTGCAAGAAACAGTGATGCTGAACGCTTAATATTATTGACAACTCTTCTTCCTTCTCCAACAACATCAGGCATCTTTGAAAAATCTGAGTCCAGAAGAACTATCTGTGCCGCATTGCTGGCAGCCTCACTTCCTGATGCCATTGCAACACTGCAGTCAGCACATTTTAATGCAAGTACGTCATTAACTCCGTCACCTGTCATTGCCACAACATTGCCTGCCATCTTAAATGCTTCTATAATCTTTTTCTTCTGTTCCGGGATAACCCTTCCAAAAACAGTATATTTCTGAACCGCATCTGCTATATCCTTATCTGTCTTAAGCGTCGTCGCATCTATGTAATATGTGGCATCATCTATCCCTGCCCGTATTGCAACCTTTGATGCAGTCAGCGGATTATCTCCAGATATAACTTTGATTGCGACCCCCTGCTTTTTAAAATATTCAAATGTTTCTTTTGCCGTTTCTCTTATCTCATTCTCAAGGATTATAAAAGCCATAGGAGTTATTGCCTTTGTGACAGTCTCTCCTGTTATCTGCTCATTTGCCAGCCCAAACACGACAATTCTCTCTCCATTGCATGAATACTTATCAATAATATTCCTATAATCCGGATATGAATCAAGAAGCAGATATTCAGGTGCTCCTAACAGATATACATCTTTCCCATATCTTGCACCACTGTATTTATTCTGAGAAGAAAATGGAAATACCTGGTCACATTCACATTCCTCCTCAATTCCATAATACGAATGTATTGCTTCCATTGTTGCATTGTCAGAGCTGATTGCCGCCACTACATTTTTTATAATTCTCTCTGTTTCATGGTAATCAGTATGCTTTCCATAATCATCTGTGTAATCTAATATCTCAACATGAGTAACTGACATATCTGGTCTGGTTATTGTTCCAGTTTTATCAACACACAACACATTAACTCTCGCCAGTGTTTCTACACAGTTCATCTCATGTACAATAACATTTTTCTTTCCAAGTCTCATAACGCTGACAACCAGTGCAACACTTGCAAGCAGATACAGTCCTTCTGGAATCATTCCAACAAGAGAGGCTACCATTGAATCTATACTGCTCTTTATTGAGCCACCGACTGCGAATCTGCTCTGTAAAAACAGTCCGGCTCCTATAGGTATTATAAGGACACCGATTGTCTTAACAAGCTTATCAAGAGATTGCATCATATCTGTTTTGTGTTTCTTTCGCCCTGCCTTTGCTTCTATTGCAAGCTTTGCTGCATATGCATCAAGACCGACATTTGTAAGCACAGCCCTACATTCTCCGGATACAATAAAACTGCCGGAGAGTAATATATCCCCGGCATTCTTGACAACCTCGTCAGACTCACCAGTAACTAATGATTCATTGACACGAACAAACCCATCAACAAGAATTGCATCTGCACTCAGCTGGTTTCCAGCTGAAAATACGCACAAATCTCCCTTAACCAGAGTCTCCGAAGCTATAGTATGTAATTGTCCCTCTCTTATAACCGATGTCTTAGGTGCATTAACCACCGTAAGTTTATCAAGAACCTTCTTAGCTCTTATCTCCTGTATTATTCCAATAAACATATTAGAAATAATTACCGGAAGAAATGTCATATTATTATATGACCTTACAAGAGCCAGAAGAACAGCAAATACAGCAAATATCAGGTTAAAATATGTAAATACATTGCCCGCAACAATCTGGCCAATGGTCTTGGATTGTTTTCCAACTGACACATTGACCATGCCATCATTTGTTAACTGCTCTACTTCATCTGCTGTTAGTCCTTTTTTCACATCAGTCATTTGAGTATTTTATCTCCTTCATAATGAATTGCTTGATAAATAAAACTATTCCTCCTACAATCACAAGCTTTACAATAAACAAAACAATAATATTAGTAAGTGAAAATGCATTATATAACTGGAACATTATATTAGAAACAAACTGTGCAATTATCGCATAATATGCATACATATAATTAACCTGTTTCCTTACCACGCCATATACAACCATAAACAGCATTATATTAAGTGCAATATCAAGAACTGCAGATACAGCAATTAAAAACCACAGAATCGCAGGCGAATCAACCAGCTGTGACACATTTGAAGTATACAATGTAATTACATCACTCTCAGCCATTCCGCTGTTAAACATATCCGAGATAAATTTTTCTAATCCATTAGCTGATATTGCCTGTGCATATACAAAAAATGTAAACATTGACAATGCATAAGTAATAACGGTATCCCCAATTGCAAGCCCCGTTCCTGCCATAAGCACATCCCCGGATCTGTTATATCTGTCAGTCATCATCTTTGCCGTGAACCATCTTGCAATACCAAAACCTGTAGCAAACAGAATATTATATATAACCACATATGCATTGGTATTATACGTAAATGACTGGTCAACATTAGGTATAAGCGAAAGAACACTCATTAAAAGCTGTGAAAACATAAACCCAAACACAGCATACGAAAGAACACCTAATGCCAAAGGTATAAATCTTCCCTTCCATCTCTTAATTACCAGCACAAGAAGAACTATCAGAACAGATATAACAAGTATTGCACCTGCCGATATCATACTGACAGTTGCATTACTCACTGTCTTGTCATAATTAATATTTAAATTCTCCATAAAACCTCCAGATTATATTATTAAAAAAGGCGGTCCAATATTAATTGTGACCGCCCCCATAATCCTATTGTGTTACAATATATCTTTCTATATATAATATAAAAAAGGCACACTGAAAAACAACCGATTATAATTTTGTTACGTTAGTAGCCTGAGGACCCTTTGCGCCATCTGTTACATCAAACTCAACCTGAGCGCCTTCCTCTAAAGACTTGAAGCCCTCCATGTTAAGTCCAGAGTAATGTACAAATACATCCTTTCCTGACTCATCACTGATAAAGCCGTAACCCTTCTGGTTGTTGAACCACTTAACTGTACCCTTCATTTCAAGTACCTCCAAAAAAAATCTTGATGTTTGAAACACCTTACTAATATTACCATTTCAGGTACCTGCTGTCAATTAAAGATAGCACATTTACTGTTGTTGTGCGTTTTTCTTACTCTGTTGTTTTACTGTAAAAGTTGTACGGCTGAGTTCAACTTTGTCATCACCCTTCTGTGCGACAACAACTACATCGTCCTTCTTTACATTAATACCATTAACTCTTAAAAGACGGTCACTCACCTTTTCCGTGGTATATTCTTTTCCGTTAATCAGAACACAACTGTAATCGTTAAAACTACTGCCCTCTATAAACACTGTATTATTATAATTATAGACATCTGTTATCTCAATATCATCAATACCCATCTTAAGATCAGTAGCCTCATATGGTGTTTCTCCACCATAAATTTCCTTTTTACCATACAGAATGTCATATTCCAGAATTTTGAGTTTCTTCAAATACTCATTCTCTGGAAGTTCCTGCTTTGACTGATGATATTTCATGATATATCCTTCAGATATACCAAGCCTTTTCATTACATACGCAGACAACTGATATGCCTGAATATTCTTTTCCTGTCTGTCCATATCAAAGTTACTCCAGATTACATACTGTGTCTGGAATTTATCTCCATTAGTAAGCATTTCATCTGTAAAATCAAATGTAGGTAAATGATCTCCATAAAGTACAAGTACAGTTTCTTCATCTCTCTCTGATAAAGACTGTATAAGCTCACCTATGAAATTATCCATCTCATGAATCTGATTTACATAATATTCAAATGATGCCTGCTGTTCTGCAACTGGAAAGTTAGTCACTTTAATCTCTGGTGTGTATCCTTCCATTGGTGTAGACGGGTAATCACCATGTCCCTGTACAGATATTGTAAACACATAGTCAGTTCCAGCTGTTGAATCAAGTGCCTTAGTAATCTCTCCTGTAAGAATATAATCCTTAGCCCATCCCATAGGCGTTTCTTCAACCCCATCCATATATTCAATTGAAGTAAATGTTTCATATCCCAGATGTGAAAACACCAGATTTCTATCATAGAATGTTCCATCATTATTGTGTATTGCATGAGTTGAATAACCAAGCTTCTTAAGGTCATAGGCCATAGACTCACATACCTTAGACTTCATAATTGTTCTATATGGGTATTCACCTGGTCCAAAATCATCGATATTAATTCCTGTCTGTACTTCAAACTCTGTATTACATGTTCCTGCTCCAAAGCACGGAACTGAGAGATATCCAGAAGAACATTCAGATATAAGTTTTTGATAATTAGGCAGCGGATTCTCTGATAAAGTTATTCCTTTTACATGCGTAGGATCAAAAAAAGATTCCAGTTGTACAAATATAATATTAGGAGTCTTTTTACTCGCTTCAACATCAACATTATCCAGATCATTCTTAAGTGAATCCATATATTCTTCCGAATAATCTCCTGATTTCTTAATTCCCCGGTCAAGCACACTGCTCACAAAGCAGTGACTGAATCCGTATTTCTTATATGCCTGGGCAAGATTACCAAAGTGACCTTCAACAGTTCCTGTAAACAGAAGGGTGATTCCCATTCCATATGCTACAAGAAATACAAGTATCATCTGTACTGCTGCATATGCAACAAACTTTGTTTTCTTAATTGTCACTTCAAGCTTTGGAGCTTTCCGCCACAAAAAAACAAGTCCTGCAATAACCGCTATAACCAGCAATGCAATAAGAATAATCTGTATAACACTCACATATAATCCTGCAACCTTTATAGCATCTTTTATAAGATAAAAATCCATTGCTGTAAATGGCGTTTTTCTTGAAGAAAGTATTATAAAATTAGTAATTGCCAATCCAATCCATACAACAGAAATTACACTGTATACAAACATTCTTCTCTTAAAGAATAATGCAAGTGTCATGCTTGTCATTATTATAAGTGTATTGTATATAAAAATAACCGGATGCATAAATGGAAATGCAAGTCCCATTATTCCTCTTCTGTTAAAGCATTCAACTATTAGTTCAAGAACAATAGAATAAACTGCTGTGTGAACCAGATCATAGGTCCATATCTTCTGTACAAAAGTTTTAACCCTGTTCATAATGATTATACGCCCCTTTAGTGCTAATTCTTTTTAATAGCCTCCAATACATCTTTATTTCTATAACTTAAACGAACTCTTAAGTGAAACTATCCTGTTAAATATAGGCTTACCTGGTTCTGAATCTTTATTATCAACGCAGAAATAGCCATTTCTTACAAACTGGAACTTATCTTCACTTACAGCTTTCATAAGCTCTGGTTCAAGATAGCATTCTGTAAGAACTGTCTTAGAGTTAGGGTTAATATTCATAGAACCATCTTCTTCGTTATAAACACCCTTTTCTTCATCTACAATATTCTCGTATAATCTGACTTCTGCTTTGCAACCTTCTGTAGCAGAAACCCAGTGAATAGTTCCCTTAACCTTACGTCCTGTGAAGTTACCACCCTTAGTCTCAGGGTCATAAGTACAATGAACTTCAGTAACCTTTCCGTCCTCATCCTTAACAAAATCAGTACATGTAACAAAATATGCATTCATAAGACGTACTTCGTTGCCAGGGAAAAGTCTGAAATATTTCTTAGGAGGTTCTTCCATGAAGTCCTCTCTCTCAATATAAAGTTCCTTGGTAAATGGAACCTTTCTTGTTCCCATCTCTGGATTCTCCTGATTATTAGCCACTTCCATATATTCAACCTGACCTTCAGGATAATTATCAATAACAAGCTTAACAGGATCAAGAACAGCCATCATTCTCTTAACCTTAAGCTTTAAATCTTCTCTTATACAATATTCAAGCATTGGATATTCAACTGAACCCTGTGCCTTAGTAACACCAACAAGCTCTACGAACATCTTAATAGCCTCTGGAGTAAATCCTCTTCTTCTTAAAGCTGCAATAGATACAAGTCTTGGATCATCCCATCCGTCAACAATTCCATCTTCTACAAGCTTCTTGATATATCTCTTACCTGTTACAACATTAGTAAGATATAACTTTGCAAATTCAATCTGCTTAGGATTCTCCTCTGGAGATGTCTTATATCCTGTCTCAATTACAACCCAGTCATAAAGAGGTCTGTGATCTTCGAACTCAAGTGTACAGATAGAATGTGTAATTCCCTCTACTGCATCTTCAATAGGATGTGCAAAATCATACATAGGATATATGCACCACTGATCTCCTGTTCTGTGATGTGTCATATGAGCTACTCTGTAAATAATAGGATCTCTCATGTTAATATTAGGAGATGCCATATCAATCTTAGCTCTTAAAACCTTAGTTCCATCTGCATATTTGCCTTCCTTCATCTCCTCAAAAAGCTGAAGATTCTCTTCAACAGAACGATTTCTGTATGGACTTTCCTTACCTGGTTCAGTAAGTGTTCCTCTGTACTGTCTTATCTCATCAGCAGACAAATCATCAACATAAGCCTTGCCATTCTTAATAAGTCTGATTGCTGCTTCATACATCTGTGGAAAATAATCAGATGCAAAAAGAACGTCTCCGTTCCACTCTGCTCCAAGCCATTCAACATCTGCCTTAATAGAGTCTACGAATTCAACTTTTTCCTTAGTAGGATTAGTATCATCAAATCTCATATTAAACTGTCCGCCGTATTCCTTTGCAAGTCCATAATTTAATAATATAGACTTGGCATGTCCAATATGAAGATATCCATTAGGTTCTGGTGGAAATCTTGTAATGACCTTCTTACAATGGCCACTCTCAATATCCTTATCTATAATCTGCTCAATAAAGTTCTTAGAAAGAGCTTCGTTTTCCATGGTATTCCTCCTTGTTTTCGTATTTAAAAGGGTAAAAGTTATTTTACCCTAAATTCTTACATAGTTCAACCAGTTGTTTAATTATACTGATCTTTATTAATTATAATATCATACAGCATCTCCACAGTTTCTCTTATCTGCTTTCCCTGCTCATTAAGTGTAATATCTGCATATTTCTTATAAAGTGCAACCCTGTCAGCATATATTTCTTCTACAGTTGTCTTTCCATTAGACACAACCCCACGCTCTTTAAGGCTTCCAAGTCTTTCCTCAAGTGATTCTGGTGGAAGTTCAAGATAAACCACAGTACCAATATCTTTAAAATGTTCCATTGCTTCTTTTCCGTATACAGCACTCCCACCTGTTGCAATAACTGTGTGGTGTGGATTGATTGAACAATTCACTTCATTTTCAATCTGTATAAATCCTGCATCTCCATGCTTTTCAATTATTCTTTCAAGAGTCATTCCCTCTCTTTCCTGAATAACAAGATCAGAATCAATGAATCCAAATCCTATCTTCTTGGCAAGCACTACTCCAAGCGAGCTTTTTCCGCTTCCCGGCATGCCTATAAGTATAATATTATTCATGTGTACCTCCATAAGCCTGAGATTCATCTTGTACAGCAGTCGTACATTTCCTTAAGCTCATCAACTGTAAATGTATAATGTGAATTACAGAAGTGGCAGTTGACCTCAATTGGCTCACCATCATCAATCATCTTCTGGATTTCTTCTTTTCCTACACTGATAACAGCTTTGCTCACTCTGTCCTTCGAACAGTTACAGTAAAACTTTGTTGGAATAGTATCAAGAATCTCAAGCTCCATATCACCAAGAATATGTTCCAGAATCTGTTCAGGAGTCATCCCTTCCTCCAGCATGGCTGTAACAGACTTAATCTCCTTAATCCTTGCCTCAAGCTTATCTATAAATTCATCCGTTGCCCCTGGCATAAGCTGAATAATAAATCCTCCAGCCTGCTCAACAGTATTGTCTTTATTCATAAGAACACCCAGTCCTACCGAAGATGGAACCTGTTCACTATTTGCAAAATAATAAGTAAGATCATCTGCAATCTCACTTGTAATAAGAATAGTATCACCAACATATGGCTCTTTAAGTCCAATATCCTTAATTACACTTAATACACCAATTCCTACTGCGTCTGCAATATCAAGCTTTCCATCCTTAAGCGGAAGCATAACCTGTGGATTGCCAACGAACCCCTTAACTTCTCCCTTAGGATTAGCTGTAACAGTCATACTTCCGATTGGACCATTACCCTTAATCTGCACAGTAAGAATATCTGCGTCATTCTTCATCATTGCGCCCATCATCGCACCACCTGTAAGAAGTCTTCCAAGTGCAACAGTTGCAATAGGGCTCATGTTATGTCTTTCTTTTGCTTCTTCAACAAGACCTTTAGTCGTAGCAGCAAATGCTCTTACCTGTCCGCCTGCTGCCGTGGCTCTAACAATATAATCACCCATAATTATCTCCTTATCATTTTTCAATCACAAAATATAATCTCTCTGACTCATCGTCAGGTTCATCCTTAGTAAATGCATTATACACATTTTTCACGGTAAGTCCAGCCTTCCTGGCCGCCCCTGTTACCTCATCTATAGTAAAGCCATGCTGATAGTGCTGTTCTTCGAATCTGTCAAATGCACCAGTTTCATTCTTAACAAACACAGCAAGCTCATATTCATTGTTACGCTCTTCCTCATCATAATAGTTATCCCATATAAATGCAGAATCTTCCCTGTTCTCAGCATATGTATTCTCAGCAAGTATATCCTTAAAAAAATGTATCGTCTTTAAATCAAATATAAACACTCCACCTTTTTTAAGGTTCTCACTTACACATCTGAATACACATTCAAGGTCAGGAACAGATGTAATATAATTCATAGAATCACCTATACTTATCATTGCATCAGATTCATAAGGTACTTCAAAATCTCTCATATCCTGACATGTATATATAACCTGTGTTCCCTCTTCAAATGTTTTCTCAGAAGCAATGGACAACATGTCCTCAGACATATCAAGTCCAACACATTCATAACCTTCCTTAGCAAGCATTCTTGTTACAGTTCCTGTTCCACAGCCCAATTCAAGCACCGATGCATCAGCATGCACGCCATTCTCCTTAAGGAGAGCAATCATGTACTGTCCCCATTCTTCATATGGAATATTATCCATATACTCATCATAAACATATGCAAAACCTGTATATGCGTCCATTATAATTACCTCTTATCATTAAAATGACCTGCCATATAATGGCAGGTCTTAGTGTTTAAAAGCTATGCATTCTTTCCACAGCACTGCTTATATTTCTTGCCACTACCACATGGGCATGGATCATTTCTTCCAATCTTCTTTCCCTTAACAACAGTTCCAGAAAGCTTCTGTTTCTTGTAAAGATCCTTTCTTGTCTGCTCATCAAGGAGGTTATCCCACTGTGGTAATTCATAAAGCCAGTCAGCCTTACATCCTACCATGTTGTAATAAAGTTTTTCTTTATCATAATCAAGACTAACTTCTGTATCCTCATCCATAGTCTCAATTGGATTAGGAGTCTTTAAGCTGTCGTTGATACCATCAAGGAATCCAGTCATAAGAAGTACTTCTACGCCAAACTTCTCTGCTAATTCCTTAACTGTTCCTTTAACTACTGTATCAGAATCTGAAAGAATCTGCTCATAGATAGCCTTCTCCTGATTAAAATATGAGCCCCAGAATTCTGAAGCATTCTTCTGATCCATCTCTGTCTCGTATGCGAGTTTTCTCCATGTTTCTAATAATGCCATGTCTGATTGTTACCTTTCAAATAAATATTATTAATAATGTGTATCGTCATTCAATTATAACATTTTTTATCTGTTACGCAACATTTTTATAAATAACTTGAGCGGCATGCCAATGTAATGTATATTATTAAGTATCTGACATTGGAGGTCTTATTCATGAAACGATTAAAACGATTTGCTGCATTAACTGCAGTCATACTCTGGGGCATAATGATAATCGCCACTTTAATACTTGCATTCATAGACAATGAGGCATGTCATAAAGTATTTACAGGTCTGCTCTTCACAGACATTGTATTTCCTGTTGTAATATATGCAATGACACTTGTATACAAGATTCTTTCAGGAAGGAATAAGCAGTAATTTTACTGCCTTCCTTCCATAATCTTAATTGTAGCACTTGTTCCGAGCCTGTCAGCTCCGGCATCTATCATGGCAGCTGCTGTGTTGTAATCTCTTATTCCGCCTGCCGCTTTAACCTTACACTTTCCTTCCACATGGGCTTTCATAAGTGCAACATCACTTATTGTTGCACCTCCTGTAGAGAATCCTGTTGAAGTCTTGACATAATCGGCTCCTGCCTTAACAGACAGTTCGCACGCCTTAATCTTCTCCTCATCAGTCAGAAGACAGTTCTCGAATATAATCTTTAAAATCTTTCCTGCACATGCATCCCTTACTGCCTTAATATCCTCATACACAGCATCGTATTGACCTGCTTTAAGAAGTCCTACAGGAATAACCATGTCAATCTCATCCGCACCATCTTCTACGGCTTTCTTAGTCTCGTAAGCCTTTACGTCTGTACTCATAGCTCCCAGCGGAAATCCAACAACAACACATGTCTTAACATCACTTCCAGAAAGACATTCTTTTGTAAATGCTGTATATACCCCATTAACACATACTGATGCAAAATCATACTTTTTTGCTTCTTCACATAATGTACGGATATCATCCTTAGTTGCATCCGGCTTTAAATTCGTATGGTCAAAATATTTATTAAACTTCATATATTCCTCCAATTACCTATAAAAAGACCGTATCTGCAAAACTGTTGTACTGCAGATACGGTAATATTAATTGTTATTATTTAGAAAAATTACTCTTTCTGTGGATAATCTCATGTCTTCCAGGACCATTAGATACCATTGTGATAGGAGCTTCAATTTCCTGCTCAATAGCTTCAATATAGTTACGGCACTCAACAGGAAGTTCTTCATAGTTAGTAATTCCTCTGATATCTGACTTCCAGCCTGGCATAGTCTTTAATACCGGCTTAGCCTTCTCAAGCTGTGGAGTAGTTGGGAAATCCTTAGTAATCTTTCCATCTATCTCATATCCAACACACATTGGAATCTCATCAAGATATCCAAGTACATCAAGAACTGTAAGAGCGACCTCTGTTGTTCCCTGCATTCTTACACCATAACGTGTAGCAACTGCATCGAACCATCCCATTCTTCTAGGACGTCCTGTAGTAGCTCCGAATTCACCACCGTCTCCACCTCTGCGTCTGAGTTCATCTGCCTCATCACCAAAGATTTCGCTTACAAATGCTCCGGCACCAACTGCTGAAGAATATGCCTTAACAACTGTAACAACATCTGTAATTGATGCAGCCGGAATACCAGCACCAATAGCACCATAAGGAGCTAATGTTGATGATGAAGTTACCATTGGATATATACCATGGTCAGTATCCTTAAGAGAACCTAACTGACCCTCAAGTAAAATCTTCTTTCCGTCTTTAAGTGCCTGATGTAAAAATGCTGATGTATCACATACATATGGCTCAATCATCTCTTTATATTCCATAAGAGTATTGAATATCTCTTCTTCATTAAGAAGTGGCTGATGATAGAGATGCTCAAGCATAACATTCTTTAATGTACATACATTGGCAATCTTTTCCTTAAGTTCCTGCTTGTCTCCGAATAATTCATTAACCTGGAAACCAATCTTAGCATACTTATCTGAATAGAATGGAGCAATACCTGACTTGGTAGAACCAAATGATTTACCAGCAAGTCTTGCTTCTTCATATGTATCAAATGCAACATGATAAGGCATAAGAATCTGTGCCCTGTCTGATACAAGAATCTTAGGCATTGGTACATTACGGTCTGTAAGGCTCTTTAATTCCTTAACAAGATATGGAATATTAAGAGCTACGCCGTTGCCAATGACACTTGTTGTATGGTTATAGAAAACTCCCGAAGGTAAAAGATGAAGCGCGAACTTTCCATAATCATTAATAATAGTATGTCCCGCATTAGCTCCTCCCTGGAATCTTACGATGATGTCTGATTCTTCGGCAAGCATATCAGTAATCTTACCCTTTCCTTCATCACCCCAGTTAGCACCTACAATAGCTTTTACCATAGCGTCCTCCAATCTGTTTTAAAAAACACAAACATTAAATTAAGCTATTGACGGGAATTGAACCCGTGACCTCTTCATTACCAATGAAGTGCTCTACCCCTGAGCTACAATAGCATGTGTCTTAACACACCTATTCATAATATTATAGGTTGGTTATTTTGTCAACTTTATTCCTTATCCTTTGTATAGCATTATCTATAGATTTTGGCGGCTTATCAAGCATCTGTGCAATAGCTATATAATCTTTGCCAGACATATATAATTCCAGCACATTTTTCTCAAAATCACTCAGCACACTGTACAATTTATCTTCTAAACTTTCAGCATTTTCCTGATCAATAAAAAGTCTTTCCGGATTCTGTTCCTTATCAGACTTTAGTACATCCACCAGCTTTACCTGAGAATCATCTTCTGGATTGACCGGCTCATCAAAAGAAACATATGTATTAAGTGGTGTATTCTTCTTTCTGTTAGAAGCTGTAACCGCATTAAGAATCTGCCTGTTTATGCACATTCCTGCAAATGTCATGAAAGATGCGTCCTTTTTCTTATCATAGTCACGGACAGCCTTATAAAGGCCTATCATTCCCTCCTGGATTAAATCATCACTGTCTCCTCCGGCAAGAAACATAGCCTTTGCTTTCTTTCGCACTATATACTTATATCTCTCAAATATGTACTCAATTGCCTGCTCATTACCTGCCCTGTACATATCAATAAGTTCTTCATCAGGATACTCTTCCAAATGCTTCATAAAAAACTCCCTAATTAAGTCTCTGACGGACTATTTCGTATGCAAGAACACCTGCTGCAACTGAGGCATTTAAGGAATCAATATCACCCTTCATAGGAATTGATGCGATGAAATCACATTTGTCCTTAACAAGACGGCTTACTCCATTGCCCTCATTACCTATAACAAGGCCGATAGGTCCTTTGAGATTAAGATTATACATTGTCTCCCCGCCCATATCAGCGCATACAAACCAGAGTCCCTGCTTCTTAAGTTCCTCGATTGTCTGTGAAATATTAGTAACCTTGGCTACAGGTGTGTAATTAATCGCGCCTGCTGATGTCTTGGCTACAGTTGCTGTAAGTCCGACAGCTCTTCTCTTAGGAATAATAACTCCATGTGCACCTGCAAGGTTGGCAGTTCTTATAATAGCACCAAGATTGTGAGGATCCTCTATCTCATCAAGAATGAATATAAATGGATCTTCTCCCTTTTCCTTAGCTGCTGCAAGTATATCCTCAACCTCTGCATATTCATAAGCTGCGCCAATGGCAACAACTCCCTGATGATGTCCTGTTCCTGCAAGTCTGTCGAGTCTTTCCTTATCAACATAATTGATAATTGCATCTGTTTTCTTTGCTTCTCTGACAATACTCTTTATTGGTCCATCCTGACAGCCGTCAAGAATAAAAAGCTTATCAATAGTTTTACCAGAGCGGAATGCCTCTAATACAGCATTTCTTCCCTGAAATGTTAATTCATTGTATCTCATATATTTCTCCTTAATATTAACAAAGCAGAATCCAGTTATCCATTACAGATATGGATTCTGCTTTGCCGGCTCTACTTTAACTCAAGGCTTTCCAGTCCTGCTTTAACCAGTTCCATCATCCGCTCATACTGCCCGCTAAGATACAGATATCCCATAAGAGCCTCAAAACCCGTTGCTCTTCTGTAATCTCCAATGCTTGCATTCTTGGCAGATGTGTATGACTTTGCATTACGTCCTCTCTTATACACAGCTTCCTCATGTTCACTGAGCATTGGCTCTATTACACCTATCATGGCAGATTGGGATTCAGCCTTAACAATACTGCTCGTTTTCTTGTTAAGCTTATTAACCTGCATATTCCCCTGTTCTATAACCCATGTCTTAATGACAAGGTCATATATGCTGTCCCCGATATATGCAAGGACAAGAGGTGATAACTGCGAAGGCTCTGTATGCTTCATATCCAGACCTTCATATATGCATTTTACAAGGTCGTTATCTAGGCTCTGCTCCATCTTACGCCCTCTCTTGTATCCTTAAGAATAATTCCCTTTGCTAATAACTCATCTCGAATTTCATCAGCTCTTGCAAAATTCTTATCTTTTCTTGCCTGCTGTCTCTCGGCAATAAGTGCCTCGATATCCTCATCAAGCATTTCTTCCTTCTTGTCTGTCTTAAGTCCAAGAATATCTGTGAGAGTTGTAATCTTCTTCATAAGAGTATCGATGTATTCCTTGGAATTATCTGAGCTTGAATTAGAGTTAGCAAGCTTTACAAGTTCAAATATAGCTGATATTGCGTCTGCTGTATTGAAATCATCGTCCATTGAATCTTCGAATTTCTTATAAATGTCATCTATAGAAGCTATTATCTTCTTCTCATCCTCTGTCATTGTAACATCTTTGGCATTCTCTGACAGATGTCTTAAATTATCAACTGCAGTTAAGATTCTGTCTAATCCGTTCTTTGCTGATTCCATAAGGTCATGGCTGAAATTAACAGGATTGCGGTAATGTGCGCTTAACATGAAGAATCTTAACACTTCAAGGTCATATTCCCTGCTTATATCTCTTACTGTAAAGAAATTGCCTAAAGACTTAGACATCTTCTTGTTATCAATATTAAGAAATGCATTGTGCATCCAGTACTTAGAGAATGGTACTCCATTAGCTGCCTCTGACTGTGCAATCTCATTCTCATGGTGAGGGAATATTAAATCCTCTCCACCTGCATGAATATCGATTTCGTCAGCAAGATACTTCTTAGACATAACAGAGCATTCAATATGCCAGCCCGGTCTTCCGTCACTCCAAGGTGATGGCCAAGATGGCTCTCCTTCTTTCTTAGGCTTCCAGAGAACGAAATCAAGTGGGTCTTCCTTCTCATCCTCACCTGTAACCTTAAGACTATGTGCCTCATCTCTGTGTCCTGCCTCCAAGTCGTCAATATTCTTCTTAGATAACTTTCCGTATTCTGCAAACTTTCTTGTTCTGTAGTATACAGTTCCATTGACTTCATAAGCATAACCCTTGTCAATAAGAGTCTGTATCATATCAATCATTCCGCCGATTTCCTGAGTTGCAAGAGGATGTGTTGTTGCGGGCTTAATATTCATGCCCTCCATATCCTTCTTACATTCAGCAATGTATCTTGTTGAAATCTCCTCAGCAGATACACCTTCTTCATTAGCTTTCTTAATAATCTTGTCGTCTACATCTGTAAAGTTAGATACATAATTAACATCATATCCCTTGTACTCAAGATATCTTCTTACTGTATCAAATACAATCATAGGTCTTGCGTTACCAATATGAATAAGGTTGTATACAGTAGGTCCGCAGACATACATTTTAACCTTACCTTCTTCTAATGGCTTAAACTCTTCTTTTCTTCTGGATAAAGTATTATAAATCCTCATGTCAGATTTCCTTTCATAATCACACTTTAGTTATCATCATACGAGCTACGGCTTTCATTGACGCTGTTCTCAAGGTGTGCAAGTCTCTTCTTAAGTCTTGCGTTCTCCTGCTTTAAGTTCTCGATATCCTGCATAACAGGATCTGGAAGATGTATCTGGTCTAAATCATCAAACAGTCTTACGCTGTCCTGAATAACAACTCTTCCTGGAACACCAACCACTGTAGAATTCGCTGGCACATCCTTTAATACAACAGAACCCGCACCAATCTTGCAGTTATCACCTATGGTAACTGAGCCAAGAATCTTTGCTCCTGCTCCTACCATAATATTATCTCCAAGAGTAGGATGTCTCTTACCCTGCTCCTTGCCTGTTCCTCCAAGTGTAACGCCCTGATAAAGTGTTACATTGTTACCGATAATAGCTGTCTCTCCGATAACAACTCCATGTCCATGGTCAATAAAAAGTCCTTCGCCAATCTGCGCTCCCGGATGTATCTCAATTCCAGTCTGTCTTGCAGTTTTCTGTGAAATCTTTCTCGCCTTGTAATATTCGCCCTTAAGATATAACTTATGGGCTTTTCTATATTTAAGTATTGCCTTAAAACTAGGATAAAGATATACCTCTTTATCCGACTTAATAGCAGGGTCTCTGTCCTTTATTACTGCTATTTCCTGCTTTACATAATCTCTATATTTCATAATCTGTTAATCCTGACTTTTCTATTCTTAATTATATTATATGAATTAAATCTGCGAATGTATTGTCAGTTCTATTTGTTCTGACAGCCCATGCAGCCACCACAGTCAGGTCTACAGTTTGTCATATCAGCCGCGCCGTATATATAATTAGAAACAGAATTAAGTGAGCATATTGCCTGTGAAGAAATACCCTCTCCACTTCCAGTAAATCCAAGTCCCTCTTCTGTAGTAGCCTTAACATTGACTCTGTCAACATCAATCTTTAAAGCATCTGCGATATTCTTTCTCATATCATCAATATATGGGCGCATCTTAGGCTTTTGTGCAATAATAGTAGCATCAATATTTTCTATAATATAATTAGCCTCATCTATCTTCTTTCCAACCTCTTCCAGAAGCTTGATACTTGATATTCCCTTGTATCTGTCATCTGTATCCGGGAAATGCTTTCCTATATCTCCAAGTGCAGCCGCACCCAGTAATGCATCCATAATGGCATGAAGAAGCACATCTGCATCAGAGTGTCCAAGCAGACCTAATTCATATGGAATCTCAACTCCGCCCATGATAAGCTTACGGTCTTTAACCAGTTTATGAACATCATATCCCATTCCAACTCTCATATAGCTCCTCCTTAATCTTGATTGCAACATTAATTGTTTACCTAGTCCATATAAGTAAAGCACATTTTAGCTGGATTATCAAGTGAAATTGACACCAGCTCACTTTACCTTCTTATATCCACCAGCTGCCTCAATATCCACCACTTCAAACACAGTCAGCACATCCCCATGCACCTTGAATCTGATATCAAAGCCTGAAAATGTTACCCCATAAGCCCTTGACTCGTCTGTATCATAAGCCGGTCTTGGGTCCTGCTCTAATATTTTAACCGCTGCTGTCTGTTTGTTTTCCGGCATTATTGCAAGCAGGTCTGATGGAAATATCACTTTAAGATTTCTGTTATAAGTGGCTGCCGTAAATCCTTCTTTTGCCTCTGGGTGTGAGTCTGTGAATTTTACATACGGCTTGATATCGTATATCGGCGTGCCATCAACCATATCCACCCCTGAAACGAATAGTACCGGTCCTTTATCTGCCGTATATTCTATGTGTTCTAATTTCACACATGACAGCCCAATATCATTCGGTCTGAACGGCGACCTTGTTGCAAACACTCCCATTCGTACTTTCCCTCCAAGTCTTGGAGGAGTTACCGTTGCCGCTATAGTTTTCTTCTGCGACTTGGAAAACTGCCATAAAACCCATATATGTGAAAAATCCTCCAATCCCCTGAAAGCCTCTGGCTGTCTGTATTCTGGTTCAAATGTTATGACACCTTTTAATTCCTCTATCAATCCACTCTGTCTTGGAATCCCAAATTTTGTTGGAAAATCTGTTGAAATGTGACCTATTATGTTCATTTTACACCTCCGGATTATCACTTTTTTTATTGACCTGCCCCACAAAAAGAACTAATATTAATTTATTATAGAAAAATATGAGGTCTTTAGTCACAATGAAAATCAATAATCTTATTGTTAAAATATTTTTGGGTATATATCTTGTAATAATTATAGCCGGAGTTGTCATCTTTGAAAACATCGGTTTTGCCGGTGGAGGTCTTGAAAAAAACATTCACACTGCCAGCAATTCTGAAACCCAGCCAGTTACTGTTAAAGATGTAAGTTCAGAAACTGTGTCTAAGACAACGCCTGCTGTAACAGTTAAAGAAACTGCTTCTTCTCAGGATGTAACAAAACAGGAATCCACCGTCGTGACTGAAACTGAGGCAACAACTGTAGCATCTGAAACATCCTGTGAATCCTCCGAGCCAGAAACCGTTCAGACTGAAGTCCAAAGCACACAGCCTGAAACAGCCGCCCAGCCATCGTATACATTTGCAAATGGACGCATAACCAATACATCTGCTCTTAAAAGTTACCGTGTGACAGGTGCTTCCTATGTCAATATGCATAAAGACAAAAACGGCAGCCACTCCTTTGCAGTTGTGCCAGGAGGGACTACCGGTTCTATATTATCTGTTGGTGCTTATTACACCCTTATTGATTATAATGGTACAAGCGGTTATGTATACAATTCATACCTTGAAGTGTATTAGAATTAAAACAATACAAAGCTGAGTGCAATAACTGCTATACCAAGAATTATTCTGTACACACCGAACACCTTGAAATCATGCTTCTTGATGTATCCCATAAGGAACTTGATTACGAATACTGATACAAAGAACGCAACAAGGCAGCCTACAATGAGGACAACCCACTCTGTTCCTGTCATAGCCATTCCCACAGCAGCATATTTAGCAATCTTTAAAAGACTTGCTCCGAACATTACAGGTACCGCAAGGAAAAATGTAAATTCAGCCGCAACGCTTCTTGATACTCCGATTATGAGTGCTCCGATAATTGTTGCACCTGATCTTGATGTACCTGGAAATACTGCTGCTATAAGCTGGAACAGACCTATTATTATTGCTGCCTTATAAGTTATCTCACCTATACTTCCGATTGCTGGCCTGCTGCCTTTCTTTGCATTCTCCACAACTATAAAAACTATACCTACAACGATAAGTGCAATAGCAACAGGGATTGGATGATAGAATAATTCATCTATCTTATCATCGAAAATCAATCCGACAATCGCTGCCGGAATACATGCAATAATAATCTTAATCCACATTGCAAGTGCGCCATCTTTCCAAGCTGCTTTCTTACCACTCTTAGTCTTCTTCATATAAAAAGGCCATAATTTATTCCAGAATAATATAACTACGGCCATTATTGCTCCAAGCTGGATAACTACCTGAAACATCTTATAAAAATCTGCGGATACATTAAGTTTGACTACCTGGTCAAGCAGAATCATATGCCCTGTGCTGCTTATAGGCAGCCATTCTGTAATTCCTTCGACTATACCGAAAAGAATTGCCTTTAAAATCTCTAGTAACATGACTATCTCCTTAATATTTAATTATTATGCTTCATTCTTACCAGTCGCCTCTGCAAGTTCTCTCTTATATCTTGCAAGCTGCCCCTCAGTATTCATTATCCTTCTGCTCTGTTCAGATACTGTCTGGTTAAGCTGTTCTATTGTTTCTGTCTGGTCATCTTTCTTTCCTGCAACAACAACCATTCCAAGACACACAATAACAAAAAGCCCTACACCAGCCATGGTACATATACTCTGTCCTATGAATATAAATATTCCGGTTCCAATAAGAATAAGTAATCCAGTTATTCCAAGAATAACTATCTTTAGTCTGTCTGATTTCTTCAAAGCATTCCCCTTCTTTCCTGAAGCATTTGCTTTGTATTATATACCACTTATGCCTTTCTGCCAAGACTAATGCCTAAGCTTTCAGCCTGTCTTATAAGTTCATTATCTACGTTAACCATCTTCGTTTTACCTGCAACCTCTTCAAGTGGTATCTTAGAGAACTTTCCATCTTTGATGCATACCATATTGCCATAATCTTTTCTTAATATAAGTCCTGCAGCCTCAACGCCTATTCTTGTTGCCAGTGTTCTGTCAGATGCACTTGGAATTCCGCCACGCTGAACATGTCCGGGAATTGTTACTCTTACCTCCTGACCGGCTTTTTTCTGCAGCTCATCACTCAACTGATATGCTACCGATGGAAATGTATATGTCTTTCTCTTTTCTTTCAGCTCTTTCTTTGACAGCTTTGCATCCTCATCTGATATTGCACCCTCAGCCATTGCGATTATAGTAAATTTCTTACCCTGCTTTTCACGCTTTCTGATTGTATTCAACACCTCATCAACATTATATGGAATTTCAGGTATAAGTATGATATCAGCACCGCCTGCAATTCCTGAATGCAATGTCAGCCAGCCTGTTTTATGTCCCATAATCTCAACAATAAACACTCTGCTGTGTGAGGCTGCCGTTGTATGAATCTCATCTATAGTTCTTGTCGCAACATCTATAGCTGACTGAAATCCAAAGCTCATCTCAGTTCCTTCTATATCATTATCAATAGTCTTAGGAAGAGTAACGACATTTAAACCCTTCTGCGATAAAAGAGCCGCAGTCTTATGTGAACCGTTTCCGCCAAGCATTACCAGGCAGTCGAGTTTTAAATCCTTATAAGTCTTAATCATGCCTGCAACCTTATCGCGTCCTTCCTCATCAGGCTCATTGATATATTTGAAAGGTGTTCTGGAAGTTCCAAGAATTGTTCCTCCCTCTGTGAGAATCCCACTGAAATCCTCTTCTTTCATCAATTTGTAATTCTTAGTAATCATTCCTTTGTAACCATCAAGAAATCCGTATATTTCAACATCATTTGTATTATTATACAAAGTTTTGGCAACACCTCTCATTGCCGCATTAAGAGACTGGCAGTCTCCACCACTTGTAAGCATACCTATCTTCATACCTGTTAGCCTCCATTTTCTTAATTATTCTGCACTGGCTGCCGCTTCATAGCTTTCTTCATATAGAGTTTCCTGTGAATCAATCTTAGGATTATTAATATGTCTGTCACAGTATACCCCATCACTATTCTGCTCTTTGCCTTTCTCGTCATCCTGCATAATAAGATCAAATATATGAATTATGCGTTCCTGACAATGCTTATCAAGCACAGGTGCAGCAACCTCAACACGTCTTGTCGTATTTCTTGTCATAAAATCTGCCGATGCAATATATATCTTCTGGTCATCTCCTCTTCCAAAACGATATATTCTTGAATGCTCAAGAAAACGTCCAACAACACTTACCACGCGGATATTATCTGTATAGCCTTTAACTCCCGGCTTTATACAGCATATTCCTCTTACTTCAAGATCTATTTTAACACCTGCCTGTGAAGCTTCAATTAATTTCTCAATAATAATCTTGTCTGTAAGGGAATTAATCTTAACTCCAACATATCCCTCTTCACCGTTCTTTACCTTATCAATCTGCTCATCTATCATTGAAAGAATTCTGTTCTGCAGGCAGTTTGGTGCAACAAGAAGCTGGTTAGAACTATCCACCGTTTCTCCCTTCTGCAAAGCAGCAAATACTGCAGCCGCATCCGCACCTATCTCCTCATTAGCTGTAACAAGTGACAGATCTGTATATAATCTTGAAGTCTTTTCATTATAATTGCCTGTTCCTATCTGTGTTATATATGAAAATGTATTATTAACCGAACGTGTTATAAGGCATAACTTTGAGTGCACCTTATACTCACCCAGACCATATAAAAGCTGGCATCCAGCCTCCTCGAGTCTCTTAGACATTTCAATATTATTAGCCTCATCAAATCTGGCTCTCAGCTCCACAAGAACAATAACTTCTTTATCATTTTCAGCCGCTTCAATAAGAGTCTCAACTATCTTACTTCTGTCAGCAACTCTGTAAAGAGTCATCTTTATTGATACAACAGTCGGGTCACTGGCTGCTTCCTCTAACATAGATATGAATGGTCTCATACTCTCAAATGGGTATGAAAGAACAACATCCTTCTTCTCAATCTGCGGAATTATCTTTTCATTCATACTGATTTCTTTACTTGGCTGTGGAACTCTTTTCTTATAAAAAAGCTCAGGCTTATTCTTTAACACATTCTGCAGCTGGAATACAAATGACATATCGAGTGGAGTTCTCTCTTCAATCAGGTGTTTTGCACCTATTTCAAGATAATCTGTGAGCTTTTTCTTTGCTTTGTCGTTTATTTTTCTGTTTAACTGGACACATACCGGATTAAGCCTGTTTCTCTGCTTAACCATATGTTCCATCATATTTCTGTAATCAAGGTCCTCATCATCAAATGAACCAGCATCTATATCTGCATTTCTAATAACTCTCATAACTGATTTTTCCAGTATTTCATACTTCTCATACAGCTTTGATACAAAATGCAGAATCAATTCTTCAGAAAGCATAAATGTTCCTGGTCTTGTAGGAATTTCTATAAGTCTCTTAAATACACTGTTTGAACAAGGTACTATTCCTATTTTATTCTTACCCTTCTTAGTCTTCATAAGCACAATTGCATATAACTGCTTATTTGCAAGAAAAGGAAATGGCTGCTGCTGTCCTATTATCATAGGTGAAAGAAATGGTGCTATATGCATATCAAAATATTCCTCCAGCATTGCACCTTCATCATTAGACAGCTTATTAAAATTAATTATTCTTATCCCGGCTGTCTCAAGTTCTCCCATAAGCTGTTCATACACTCTGCCCTTTTTCTTCTCAAGCTCACTAACCTTATCAAGAATAGCTTTTACCTGCTCTTCGCTTGTCATTCCGGTTTTATTGTCTCTTTCCTTTCCCTGAAGCTGCATCTGCATCATAAGCGTTCCAACGCGTACCATAAAGAATTCATCCAGATTAGTCTGGTATATTGATGCAAATGTAAGTCTTTCCGCAAGTGGAACTTTAGGATTAGCTGCTTCATTTAACACTCTCTCATTAAATGCAAGCCATGACAGCTCCCTGTTTGTGTAACATGCTCTCTGTGTTGTTTCTTTAGTGTTTATGCTCATTGCCCCGTTCTCCTTTTCCCGAAAATAGTCAAAAAACTTTTTCTTAATTTCTGTGAATTTCATATCATTCCTCATTTTTTCTTTTAACCACATCTTTTCTTTGGCAATAATTTTATTGTCACACTGGTATGTAAAATCCACTATCGGGGTTATGTAAAACATATGTAAAGTAATTGTAATAAAAACAGCCTCAAGGCATAAAAAAAGCAGCTTACGCTGCGAATGCTTTAAGGCTGTTTCTTATTATCTGCGCCTTATCCTCATCATCATGAATAATCATCATCATTGGCTTCATAATGTTAAGACTAAATATTCCAAGTATCGACTTCGCATCTACCATTGTATGTCCGCTTACTAAATCAATGTCGCAGTCAAATCTTGATACAATATCTACAAACTTTCTCACCTTGTCTATGTTGTTTATAGCTACTTCCATATGATTACCACCTTTCTTCATTCATGGTTAATAGGCTTACATGTCAGGGAATCACAGCCATCCCCGTCTTTTGGCTGTCCACCCCTTCAATGCATACTTATAATAACCATATCATGTAAAAGGTGTAATCATATTCATGTATAATTCTTGTAAAATTCTAACTCCAGTATCCTAGTTCTACACCTTTCTTGTATACACCAATTCCCTTTGAATAATATCCATAACAGTTAAAATGTGTCCAGTCATATCTTAATTGTTCAGATATATTACCTTTCTTGAAATTCTCAAGGTCATCTGTTGTTGTATCAAGTCCGCAGTCACTTAATCCATTCTGAATCATATATGTTCTCGTATTAAAAAAATGCTCGCCATATGCTTCTCTTAAGGCTGCTTCCCATGCTGTATCACCGATTCCCACATAATTACCGTCTTCTCCATACTCTCCCTGATTAACATCTACTGAATCAGCCGGATCATCCGTATCTCCGAGTACTATATAATATTTGCATCCAGAATTAAGTATTATATTATCATATTGAAGAATAAGCTGCTGATAATCATTTTCCCAGCCGCCATTACTTCCCATTTCAAGTATTAATATATCTTTCGCACTTCTTTCCTGTGATGCCCTTGTCATTGCCTGTGTTCCGCCAGAAATTGTAACTTTTTCTACGCCTGAAGTTTCTGTTGGTTTTTCTGTTGGCTTCTCCATTGGTTTTTCACCAGATGTTTGTGACTCTGTTTCTTTTATCATTGTGTCATATTCTGTTACTATATCACTCTCTGCTTTTATATCTGCTCCCTGTCTTGAATATGTATCAGTTTCACTTTCATATATAACAACGCTATAATCTGCCCTATTATCATATGCCGCATATCCCTTTGTAAGCTTTATACTTACATATCCATCTTCTGCATTATCAACATCACATAAATAACCATTTATATACATATCTCCTGGATAAGGATCATAATCAAATCCGTATCCACTATAATCATCCGCTTTAAACACATTTCCATCTTCATCTATAATACGTGCTATTGCTGAGTCAGTCTCACTTATTGTAATATCCCTGTCTATATACACTTTAGTTCCGCCAGCACGGAAAGTAATATAACTGGAATCTTCTCCTGACCCTCCAAGATTATGTGTTGGTATATTAGTCATTTTTTCTATTGTAACAGGTGTAGTCCACCCATATATATCAATGCCATTTACTTTTCCTTCAGTTGTACTTCCTGCTCCAGCCATCATACTATCCCCATAGCATGTTATTTCTCTCTTCTGTCCATCATATGGGATAAACTCGTCCGTAAGCTGCCTTGGCGGAAGTTGAAATGCCTCCTCATTTTCTGTTGATATCTCATTTTCAAAAAATTCTTCAACCACTTCCCTGTCTACTACTTCTGCACTCTCTTCCTGCGTTGTATCCTCTTCTGGAGTCTCTTGCACTGTAGTTTCCTGCACCATCATTGTATGCACAGTTGTTTCTTCCACATTTTTCTTTTTATTCTTACTATACTTTAATTGCACAGCTATTATCGAAACAGTTATTAACGCTATAACTAAGACTGCAGTCGCGCTTATAATTATATATTTTTTTCTATCATTATTACCTAGTCTTAACATGTCTTTCATATAATTTTCTGCCCTTTCTTTAGTTCTATATATTATTATACGAAATGAAGTTTAAATAAGTTTAAAAAAGAAAAACTTCTGCGAAATTATATCACAGAAGTTTTTCTTTGTCTATTATATTAATTATGTTGCATAAACCATGACATCATACATCCGCCATCTGCACCGGCTTCAAGCACTTTTTTAATGTTATCAGGCTTAATTCCTCCAATCGCAAACACTTTTACTGTGGGATTAACGGTATGAGCCGCTCTACACACTTCTTTAAGAAAACTAAGTCCTGCACCCATCTTCCCCGGCTTGCACTGTGTCTCAAATATCGTTCCAAGCACAATCTGGTCTGCTCCTGCGCGGGTAGCATTCACTGCCTCTTCAATACTGTGGCACGACACGCTCACACAATCAAGCCCCTTTATCACATCAGCCTGTTCTTCACACATTTGTTTAAAATGTTCCATTGAAAAATGTACATTTCCACAGTCTGCATACTTTGCCGCACTGATATCACTGTGAACAAACATTTTAACAGAAGCTTTCTTGCACATTACCTGTATGTGTCTGGCAAGTTCCCTGTAGTCCTGCCTGTCCATATCCTTTTCACGAAGTATCATGGCATATGGGTGCAGTTCCACACATTTTTCAAGTTGCATAATGTACTCCTCCATGGTACACTCTGCGCCACCGCTGCCGTTCACCAGATGTCTGTTCGTTATACATATATATTTTCTATACATAAATGTATTCATTCACGACTGGCTGAAGCCCGCCATCCTCCATATCCTTATACATTCTGTCAAATGAACGGTTATCATTGATTTCAAACTGTTCATCTCCGGCATCACCATCTTCTTTTCCTGTATATTTAGATTCATGGTCGCCGATTCCTGTTGAAACACCTGCTGAAACTTTAGTGGCACATATCTTGGTTATACCATTTCTAAACTGCGCACTCTCACGGCTTGAAACTGTTATTCCAACGAATGGCAGAAATAATCTGTACGCACAAAGCACCTGACACAACTGCTTTTCGCCGACATCTCTTGGATTAATCTTATCATTGTTGATTATCGGACGGAGTCTCGGACAGCTAAGACTCAACTCTGCATGAGGGTATTTTCTGTTAAGATAATATACATGCAGTGCTGTTGCCAGTGCGTCTTTTCTGAAATCATCAAGTCCTAACAATGCTGAAAAGCCTGCTCCTCTCATGCCTGCCATAAGTGCCCTCTCCTGTGCATCAAATCTGTAAGGCCATACTCTCTTATGTCCTAACAAATGTAATGTCTCATACTTTACAGGATTATAAGTTTCCTGGAATACTGTCACATAATCAACTCCACATTCATGAAGATAGCGGTATTCATCCACATTTACAGGATATATCTCAATTCCGATATTCTTGAAATATTTTCTTGCAATCTTAACTGATTCACCAATGTATTCAACGTCTGAATATTTTCTGCTCTCTCCTGTCAGTATCAGGATTTCTTCCATTCCCGTATCTGCAATAACTTTCATCTCATGCTCAATTTCCTCGAATGAAAGTTTCTTTCTATGAATGTTATTGTAGCAGTTGAATCCACAGTATATGCAGTAATTCTGGCAGTAATTAGCTATATAGATAGGTGTAAATATATACACTGTATTGCCAAAATGTTTCTTAGTTTCATTCTCTGCTTTTCTTGCCATCTGCTCTAAGTAAGGTGCTGCGGCTGGTGAAAGCAATGCCTTAAAGTCCTCTATATTACAGGTATCTTTGCTTAATGCCCTCTCCACATCTGCGGCTGTGTATGAATCATAATCATACTCATCCATTGCCTTTAAGACTTTATCCTTAATATCTGAATCAATTATTTCCATGTCATCAAGATATTTCATGTAATCTGTTCTGAATGACGGATCCTGCTCTAACTTATGTTTTCTCTCTAACGCAGCCGGTGGAAGCTGGTCACTATCTATAAAATATACCTGATTTTCCTCGTTCATTATTCTGCCTTCTTTTCTATTATATTCTCATATTTCGTCAAGCAATACTTCCCCGAAGTTATGCTTCCGCTGAAATTATCCCGCCAGTATCTCTTGCAATACACCTTTGGGATTGCTCTCCACATTTAACGTAAGAATCCTGTCAATGGGTCTGATGCGCTTCCGCCTCTTGCAAGAACTCTTCCCATTCCTGTAAGATATGCGCTTCTTCCTGCCTCTATAGCCTTCTTAAATGCCTCTGCCATAGCCGGAACATTTCCTGCGGTCGCAATCGCTGTATTAGCCATAACCGCAGCAGCTCCCATCTCCATTGCCTCACATGCCTGCGAAGGCTTGCCAATTCCTGCATCCACGATAATTGGCAGATCAATCTCATCAATAAGTATCTGTATAAATGCTTTGGTTGAAAGTCCGTTATTGCTTCCAATCGGTGAGGCAAGCGGCATAACGCAGGCAGCTCCGGCATTCTGTAAATCTCTTGCCACATTCAAATCAGGATACATGTATGGCATTACAACAAATCCTTCCTTAGCAAGTATTTCTGTTGCTTTCACTGTCTCATAGTTATCTGGGAGAAGATACTTTGCATCATGCATAATCTCAATCTTTACAAAATCTCCACATCCCATCTCACGGCTGAGTCTCGCAATTCTTACCGCTTCCTCTGCATTTCTTGCTCCTGAAGTATTAGGAAGAAGAGTTACTCCCTTCGGTATGAAATCAAGAATATTCTCTTTATTCTCTGTATTGGCACGTCTAAGAGCAAGTGTGATAATTTCAGCACCGCCCTGCTCAACCGCCGCCTTAATAAGATTCACATTGTACTTTCCTGAGCCTAATATGAATCTGCTGTTAAACTCATGTCCTCCTAAAATTAACTTATCTTCTTTCTTGTCCTGTGCCTTGTTTTCCATCTTTGCTTCCTCCTGTTATCTTTTTTATTATAATTCTGGCGGCTGTTCTTTTGCTGGCAATACTTCCTGTACTTATTGTCTGTCCTGCCAGCCTTTTATTTCCTCAATCTGGTAATTGCTGATTGAATTTGTCTTATTACCGCTAGAAAACCTATAAAAAATGTATTTTCTGTCTTTTAGTAGGTTCGCGTCAGCTCTCTTATTTTCAGAAGACCTACTAATCAAACTCTTATAAAGCTTCTTATAGGTCTTTCTTTACTCTCATGTTTTAATACGGTCTATAAATACCTTGTTTATCTCACTTTTATAGGCAGTCAGCTATCACAAAAACCTACTAAATCCTGATTTTCTCACGCCTTGTAGGTTTCTTAATATTTCCCTGCCAAATATTAACCTACTCAAATTCAAATTCTGTAATTGTAGTAGGTCTTTGCCTATTATTAACCGCTCTGACATAGCTTATAAGCAGCCAGACTTCCTGCTCTCAGACTAAAATCATATTAAAACTGTCCGCCACCAACAAAATGCAATATCTCAATCACATCTTCATCAGCAATATTAACCTTGTCAAAGTCTTCCCTGTGAATTATTTCCATATTCTTCTCAATCACAATACCTACAGGGTCATACCCTGCCTCTGTTACATAAGCAAGAAGTGTTTTCCCCACAACCTTTGAAGCTTCAACCTGCTCTCCGTTAATCTGTACCATAATGACTCCTTTCTCTCATCGCTGCTCGCGCATCTTTGTAAGCCAAGTCTCTCCGTAGCTTCGCTACTCCCGAGCCTTGATAATTCACAACTCCCAGTCTTCGACCTTCGTTGTTCATTATGGGCATTCGCCGTATAAGCTGGAATTTGTGCAAGCACATTCCAGCTTGCACGGCTCATTGCTTCGCGAGCAGCTCATATGCCAGAATTTCATTCTGGCATTGTCGCGGTGCTCCTCGAGAACCCATATAAAGTTCACAGCTTGTGCAAGCACGACTGTGAACTTTCCATGCCTTCTCTCATCGCTGCTCGCGCAAAAAAAGCAGAACCGCTTTCCAGCTGGTTCTGCCTTTAAAATCATAATATAAACACGCCGGAAATCTTTTATTACCGACGCCTGTTGTATGTTTGATAACATGACTCATTCGTATAGTCCTGTCTTCTGGTCTTGAAAAGTGGTGTCCCCAATTCAACGCCTCAATTAATATAACATAAGCTGGCTTAATTTACAACTACCAGCCCTGTATATTAATCTCTGACAATCTCACTTCTTTGTATTCCTGATTAATATACATGTTTATCTGTTGTAATTCTTCGTCCGAAAATGATACTGCTTTCTCGTTATACATCACATTAATTGTATAACTTTCATCCTCATTATGCACTGCTGCCACATAGAACTCCGCTGGTCCAAACATTTCCTCAAGCTGTCTGCCTGCTTCACCACATAAGGTATTAACATAATCCTCATCAACATCTACATCATCATGTTCATCATAAACAAAATCCATCTGTGGATTGTAACCTTTTCTTGTCACCGGCATCCCCTCTATAGAAGTGGCTGCATCTGTTCCAATAACAGACTGTGAATCGTAAGTGTTTTCCACTACACCTGTGTTCATGTCTGTACCGCCATCAGACCTGCCTACATCACTCTTGCATGCACAAAGCAACACCGTTCCAAAGTATAGAAATATCACACATGTGCATGTACGCATAACAAAAGGCATAAAATATAAGCTTCTGTGTTTCATAACAAGTTTCACAACAATCACCCCTGCCTATATTCTATACCAATCATACACAATAACAATATATATTTGTTAAAATTTTACCTCTTTAATAACAGGATATCTTGATATATGCAATTTAAAATCTTCTATCTTCATCTTTTCCCATTGCTTATCTGTAAACTGTACCTTAGGAATTGTGAATACTATACAGATTTCTTTACTGTCTCCTACACTATCCGTTGTCTTGCTTTGCTCTTCAATCGGATTAAAATTCATATATCTCACTAAATCTGGTGCCTGATTATATGTATCAGTAGCTAATGTATAATCTCCTAATTGAGTAATTCTTGACGCATCCGTCTTTTCAGCTATCCTTTCATACATCAGTTTTACATAAACCACACGAACATCTCCAAATTCTTCTATTTCTTCCTGCCACAATTTTTCTACATTTTCGTCACCTACAAATCCAGCCTCAGTAACCTTATACACATATTCACCACAAACAATATCCTTACCAATATTTACACTTTCAATAGTTGGAGCAGGATAATTGTATAACTGATATATTACAGATGATATATAAAAGGCTACTACCACAACTGCAATAAGGACTATTCCTATTATTCTCTTTTTATTAATTTTTTCCCCCAACTATCTTACCTTCCTCTATTTCATATATCTTATCCGTCACCTCTTCAAGAAGGACTCCATCATGACTTGATAATATAACAAGTTTATTATCTGCCTTTAATCCAAGTATTATATCCTTTACATTCGATACACTTTTTTTATCCAAAGCATTAAATGGTTCATCCAATATAATTATATTAGGATCGTCCAATATTGCCATTGCAATCCCAAGTTTTTGTCTCATTCCCAAAGAATATTTTTTCACTTTCTTTTTTTCATTCGGATTGAGTCCTACCTTTTCTAATAAAGCTATAATTTGCTCTTCTGTTGTTATTTTCTTAATAGACGCCAGACTACGCATATTATCCATTGCATTGTAATATTCAATAAACCCTGGTGTTTCTATAAGTGCACCAATACTTTCGGGAAAATCAATATCCTTCCCTATCTGCTTACCATCAACATATATGCTTCCACTAGTTGGCATTGTAAGACCACATATACATTTCATAAGAACTGTCTTCCCAGAACCATTTATTCCAGCAAAGCCATATATGTGTCCTGATGTAAGTTCCATATTGATATTATCAAGAACAAGTTGTTTATTGTATCTTTTTGATACATTTTTTATAATAATTTCGCTCATACTCATCTCCATATATATATTGCGACTTTCTTCACAATTATAGTACCAGCTATACATGCCGACACAATTACTCCACATGCTACCCAAATATTGATAATATAATTATTGATTCCCTGATAATATCTCATAAGCATTAGATAGTTTCCAATAAAAGCATGCGTTCTGTCATACATTGTTAATGCCATAAACAGTCCAACAAACACTATTCCTATCTTATAATCAATAAGAGTTATTACGGCCTGTATCATACTTACCATAATTGATACACAAGCCGACATAGCAATTGATTTAATGCATTCAGTTACTGTAATATCCTGTATTATGGACATATTGACAACATTGGTTCTATATATTAATGAAATACTACCTACAACAAATGCTGCTGCCAATATTAATGTGTAATACGCAACCACACTTATACATACTAAAACAGCCTTAGCCAACCACCATTTAACTCTGCTTCCAACTCTCATAAGCCGAAGTTTTCCATATATTCCCAAATCGTCATTTACAATCATTCCAATATGAAACGCAAGTAATAAATTAATTGCAAGCCATAAACCATTGGGAATCACAAATTTCTTTTCATCAGTAACATATGGCATACCTCTGAATAATAATTTTATAAAATCAGCAGTATTAATTACTCCTCTATAGGTAAATGCCATAAATACATATATAAAAATAACACCTGCAATTACCAATATTATTCTTTTTTTGTGATGTAAAAGTCCTGTAATTATATCATATCTTAACTGCTCATGCATAATCTTCTCCAATCATCAAAGATCTCTTTTTTTTATTACAGTTTTTAATAATATAAGTTTCATACTAATTAATATAATAGTAATAAAAAAAGTCTGCTCAACCATATTCTCATGCAATGTGGCAGCGTTAACAACAGGTATCATTCTTCCTGTTAATCTTTCAATGATAAGAAATATTAGCCACACAATCATTATAAATGCTTCTTTTCCTCTCCAAAAAATCCACTTTATTAACAGGTATAACAGTTCTGTTGACACTATATACATAAAAATCTGCAACCATATTAAAAACATTAACAAATACGGATTAATTTCCACAAAATATTTTTTAGTATAAAACAGATAGCTATTAATGTCAGACCAATTATAAAACACAACACTTTTATCTAACGACATCGTAAAATTAATCCAAAAGAATATGCTCGAAAAACACAATGCCGTCAATATAATCTTAACTACCTGTCTGTAAAATAGATTACTTCTTCCATATCTGATAATAGCATTATAACTATAGTCATTATCCGTAAGTAATACTGTTTCCAATGCAATAACTACAGCGAATATATAAAAGTTAATCCCTGCCACAATGGAATTCTGTGCACAAGCAAGGTAATCAAATGTGCTTATTACCATTGCAGGATTACCATTTTTCTCTGACAGATACATTATTTCTAATATAGAAAAAAATAATGCTGCTATAAGCATACAAGATATTATCAAAGAATATTTAATATATTTTTTATTTACCATACTTACCATTTCTGAATACTCTTACATTAATATAAGTAAATAACATTATCGCCCCTACTGTTACAAAAAAATATATAAGCCGTGGATTTGAATACGACGGATTAATGAAATTAATCGGCATAATAGCTTCATTTTCAATAAGCTCGCCTAATGATATAATTGCTATTGAGAATATCATAGGAAATATCTCCACTATATATATTCTGTTCGTATATATAGCAACACACATAGCTACTGTTGCCATACAGCCTGCATATACCATAACGATAATAATAGATATTATAATATATAATAAGGGATGCTTGTAATATATATAACTCATACTTGATTTGGGCATCATCAGATTCATCCCATCGTCCGGAAATGGTGTATATGTAGACATTGTCATTGAACATATTACAAAACTTAATATGAGAGGTATCCCCACAGCCAATGCTCCCGAAAGAAAAGTTGCGATATATTTTGCATTTACATATTTCTTTCCGTCACACCTTACTAAGATATAATTTCCAAGTCCATTATTCATATCCTTAAAATATGAATCACCATATGGAATAGAAGCAATTAAAGGCACTAATATAAAGAAAGCAACCGCAATACTTGTTTCTCTTCCACCTAGCCACAGTTCATAACTGTTTAGCGGAAGAACCTCATATATATTATCAGATGCCATCAATAATTCATGATTAGAAATCAATAATGGCAATACATTAATAATATAATCCATCATTACAATTACGGCTGATATAATCAATGCAAACTTAAAACCTGGTGATTTCAATGCTTTCTTCAACTCATATATTAACATTCTCAATCCCCCTGTTTTTGTTCAAAACTACTAATTGGAATCTTCATAAACATAGCCTCTGTCACATTAGGGGCTCTACCATTCTCATCATAAGCCAATCCATTAGGATTAATAAATATACATGTCTGCTGTTTATGAGCTTCATCAAGATATTCATCAGGAACTACATAATAATTAGTAAATTCCTGTGTAATATCCTTCTCCAACTGATAGTGAAAATGTCTAGAATCAATCGTGTCATATACATATGGAAACATTGCAACAGGTTCTCTTTTAATACTGCTTAATGCTTCATTAAATATTGTTACACAATTGCCCATATACTCTCTTTCACATACTGGATCTGTAATGGTATATGTAACCTTCACTATAGAATAATCCCCTGTCAGAGCATTGCCATTTCTTCTATATTCTTCCCAATCCAGCTGATGTACACTCTGAATTTCATCGGGTATATTCTTACCTATAACTGTAAAAGACTTCACATCATATGTTTTCATAAATATAACTGCAGAAAACTCACTGATAGTATTAAAGCTATTACTGTTATCCGTATTCCATTGTTCTTTTCTTAAATCAGTTGTACTTTCTTCCGTATCCTGTGTCTGTGGTAATATTTTTTTCAATAAAATCCCACCGCCATTAACTTTTTTTATTAAAAACACAGCAATCAGTACTACCAATATCAATTGAATACATATCTTAAACAGTTTATATATATACTTTTTCATATTTCCACATTTAACCTAAATACTATCTGGACTCCATAAAAAGTGAACACTAATATGGTGTCCATTTCCTGGATCAAGCCACAATCTAGCACTTCTATATCCGTCTTCATATACTGTATTCAATAAGTACTTTGCTTCACCAACCTCACAACTCTGGTATGAACCATATGTACAATCTGTATAATCTCCTGCTTTAACTCTAATTGCTGGTATTCTTGCAGCTGAACCATTATTATATATATATGCAGAAGTTGTATTTTTCTTTTCTCTTTCCTCTGTATATAAATCTGTTATTTCAAATGTATCATTATCATAATCATAATCGAAAGCTGTATCATGATAATTTCCATCATAAATTCCAGCCTCAGCAAAACACATTTGCTGACTTGCATACTTAACTCCTCCAGCAATAATTATCCCCAAACATCCAATCATCACATGCGATAAAAATTTTTTATTATGCATAGTTAATCTCTCCCTTTCTACTTTTTTAATTTTACAATTACTATAACACACTGATTTTAAAATATCAACTGATTACTATATCAAAATCTAACAGTTTTGAAAATTGCAAGCTTTTTTACAACTTTTTCTAAAATATTTTTATACTTACACTATACATAAAAATCAGTCTATAGAGGCTTATTTCCTCTGTTTTTAAGATTTAATGGCACGACAAAAAGACTGGCTGAAAGTCAGTCAAAAAAAGTTTATTAAGTTACACGGCTTTAAATCAGGTATTTCATTTCTTCTTTATATAAGTCCTTGGAGCTTCTATATCCGAACATTCTCCTTGGATATTCATTAACCCAGTCCTCTATCTGCTGTATCTCCTCTTTTGAATAGCCATTGATACTTGTTCCTTTAGGGATTTTTCTTCGTATCATTCTGTTTCCGTTTTCATTAGAGCCACGCTCGCATGAAGCATAAGGATGACAGTAATATACCTTTGTTCGCTTCCTGCCTGGATATACACAGCTTCGCTCTATCCCGGCGCAGTCTGCAAATTCAGTACCATTATCTACTGTTATGGTCTTAAACAGCTTATAGAAGACATCTCCCAGCTCTCTTTCAAGCTCATCCAGAGTTTCAACAACGGATTTAGATGTCTTATCCGGCTGCTTCTTTACAATAATGTTTCTGGTCTTTCGTTCAATTATCGTAAGAAGTGTGCTTCCTTTTTCCCTCTTTCCTATCACAGAATCCATCTCCATATGTCCGAACTCCTCTCTTTCGAGTATGTCTTCCGGTCTGTCTTCTATGCTTGTTCCTGCACAAGCTTTCTTAATTCTGTGAATCTTCTTGTAATCTTTCTTATTCTTATTCCTTTTTACAGGAAGGTCTTTGTTGGTAATCTTCGTAAAGAATCCTTTGTCAATACTGTTGTACACCGTCTTGACGCATACAGATTCTTCATATTTATCCATTTCCCCACTGCGGACCATTGTTTCAATTGCTGCTTCTGGGCTGTAGCCCTTATCAACAATCTTTTCCTCAATTGCCTTTGCAAGCTTCTTATCTTTTAGTACTTTGGGTATTGTTCCCCTTGCGGAAACATTGTAATCTCTTTTCTCCTGCGCTATCTGTGCTGAATACCTCGTCTGTGTTGTTAAGTCGGATTTTGTATGTGTATATTTTCCCCTGTGCAGTTCATTATACACTGTCTTTTCGCATACATTTAACATTCTGGCTGCCTCAATTACTGAATAGCCAGCCTTTAATAGTGTCTCCAGCTCAATACGCTTTGTGTAGGTCATTTCTTTATAACCTTTACGCATATAAATAACACCTCGCCTGTTATTGTTTTTAGCTGTCTTATATCTCAATCATATAATAATATTTATTCAAATATATTTCAATAAACCTGTAGTTCAATTGTGAAATGCAAATGTGACGGATTCCGTCACATTCACATATCATTTTATTTATTGTATGAATCGAAGAACTCCTTCATATCATCATAATTCATTGTAAACATCTGTCGTATGAATATATCAGGCATCCTATTTACTATAGCCTTATTGATAAGGTCTTTCTGTTGTTCGCTAAACGAATTGAAATACATAACAACTCCGTCCTCTATTGTTGCCGGAACACTCGCAGATGTGACGGAATCCATCACATTTTCCGTTGCCTTCTTCTTGGTTGTTTTTCTTGTAGTTTTTTTCATCGGTTGCCTGCTCTGACGGTCTAACTCATACAGTCGCTTAATTTCTTCGCTTACTGCAGCGGTTATATCATCCTCTGCATTATTATTTCCAAGCTTTTGATATAAGAACTCTTCTGATGTCATATCTATTACAAGTGCATCATCAGGAAGTTCAGATGTTTCTTCAATAGGAGAATTACTATTGATAGTTACATATATTCCGGTGTGAGGGTCTATCATTGATTTTGGAGCTGGAACATAGCCTTTATCTTTACTTGCTTCATTTAATTCCATAGCTATCTGATATTTTGACTTTCTGCTTGGGATTTGTATATTAGGATTTTTTCTATGTAGACGCTTGCATCTTCTTATTTCTTTTCGACTTGCTCCCTTATCCTCCCACGGCAGCGCTTTTCTATCATATATTGGATACTCATCTTCCATAAAAATTATACAGTGTTTTTTATCCATCCTTTTAATTTCCTGCGGAGTCATAAGTTCTCTTCCAGCCTTATTATAACTACTATTATAAGAGCTTCCGTGTTTACCATCTCCTATTGTATCAATAGTGGCTTTTCCGAGCAGTTCTGATATATATTTATGTGATTCAATTGCGCCTTGTCCTGCACCACAAAAACATAATACTGGAACATTGTCATATATTATTTCAGCTTTTTCAGCTTTAAAAAGGTCTTTAAGCTGAGATGTTGACTGAAGAATCGGAATCATACTTATATTTCTACTTCTTATTACACCCATAAGCTCCACTGTATTTGAAGGTTTTGCGCCAGCGTAAAACTCATCTAGAAGCATTTCCAATGGAATAGGTAAAGCTCCACCGTTTTCTTTAAAATCATCATCTGCCATTCTGCATAATATTGTTAATACCTGGGTATACAACATAGAAGCAATGAAATGAAATGATTTCTCTCTGTCATCAACGCATATGAACAATACAAGTCTATTATTAGATGGATTCTCTAGCGTTCCACCAACTCCCGTTCCAAACTCTCGCAAATTCATATCATCATCCTCAAATATGCGCTTCAAAGCAGCCGTTTCAAATAGTTTCAATTTTGCATTAACAATAATAATGATTGACCGTACAGTTTCAGCAGCCCCCTCTTTCAGTTTTCTATAATCTCTAACTGCCGGATTATCTGGTGAATCTTCTTTGGCAAGCTTATCCATTTTAAGTTGCAAGTAAGATGGAGGTTGTTGTCCTTTTTGTACCTTTATTGTAGTATCTTTTTTAGTTTCATCATTTATAAGGATAAGAATATTATTGATGCTTCCCTTTCTTCCCTCTTTTTTCGCATACCACCACTCATAGTAAAAAAGGGATTGCAAGTATAACTTTGCTCCTTCTGGCCAGAATGGGTCATTAACCATAGCATCTGGTGGTGTAAGAGAATCATATATATTTTCGATAAGATTAATAATATCTTCTTCACATTCTATATATGCAAATGGATTGTATCTGTCAGATAATTCTGGATATTTTAAATTCAAGCATCTTATTGTTTTGTGTTGTATCTTGGTAATATACAATCCAAGTTTATACATTATTTCTCCTTTTACATCTAGTGTTATCTGATTTGCACTACTATTAAGCGTATTAGGAATTACTATAGATGTTGTTTTATATTTACCAGATGAACCCACAACCACCATATTATTATTAGATGGAGCACCCTCACCCTGCGTACTTATCTTCACATTTTTAGAAATTATTCTATTTAAAGAATCATCAGGATTAGCCCTGCGCTTAGTTACTTCGTATGGGTCTGCCCATTCTTCACTTCCGTTCTGAATATCAGAGTGAAAATCCCTGAAATGATACATGATATATGAGCATAGAAAAACCCATAATATAACCGACCAGCCAATGCACATCATTGTCTTTTCGTTAAAGAATCTCTTGTATTCCCAAATGTGATATAAAAGATACATCACTTTATCCCCAATATTCATCAGGGTTAAATCCGAAAATGAAAAAAGCCCGGATGCAAATATTCCCAGCAACACAAATGGTATAAGCATCACCATATAGGTACTTATTTGTACTTTATTCTTAGTAAACATGTATTTCCTTTCCGTGACGGATTCCGTCACATTTTATATTCTCATTCCTGCCACCTGTTTGATATCAGGCTCATCAGGCATATCTTTTGTGACGGATTCCGTCACAATATTATTTTCTGACTGGTAACGCTCCCTGTTAATCTGCGCACCTATTATCTGGCTTTCCACATAGTTTCTTAATGAACTTTCCCCGCCAGGCTCATTATTCTTAAGATATTCTATTAATTCATCTGTAGTATAGTTATCAAGTACCATTCCAATATCTGCATATGCACTATGATATGTATGTTCTCTGTTTTCTATAGCTTTCCTGACAGGCATACGGCTCTCATATCCGGCTTTTTCTTCTGCTACAACTGTGACGGATTCCGTCACATTCCCAGAAGCTTTATTTTCATATGAAGAAAGAAGGTCACCTGTACTCCCAAGAGCTGCTATCATCATATCCCTGCTGTGCTGTAATTCACCTGTGACGGATTCCGTCACATTGGGATGAGATTCCGTCACATTGGGACGAGATTCCATCACATTTTCAGATGCCTGCTCTGATACATTCATATCTTTATCAAGTCTTAGCTTTTCAAGCTTCTCTTCAATGCCGGTTATAAGACCTGATGAAGTCTTTCTTATTGTTTCTAGTGAGGCTTTAAGCTCACTCAACTCCTTATCTGCCGACCATCCGGCTATATAACCGAATGAATAATCGGAGGTATCTATGCCAAAATGTTTGCATACTGTATATGCAACACTTTCAGCCTCTACCTCTTTTGTCCTTCTGTTCTTCTCTCCGGCATCAGCTACATTGTCATTATGCAGTATTGAATGTGCTATCTCATGTATCATTGTTTTGACGGTCTGACTTTCGCTCATTCCTGATTTAACTGCTATGCTGTCTGTTGCCCGGTTATAATACCCATGAGCATCACCATCTATTTCCTCAAAGTGAATAGGAACACCTGATGCTTCTTTAAGTGCCTGAATATACAGCAGGTAATCATTTATATTGCCCTCAAGATCATGTGCCATGCTTGGCAGTTCCTTACCTTCTGTCTGGGAGACATCAAACACGGACACAACCCTGAATGATGTGAGCTTTATTTCTGTTTCTTCTTTTACCGGATTACCATTCTTATCAAGGATTATTTCCCCGGTATCAGGATTTACCTTTTCGTGCAGAACTTTTTTTGTATAAGGAACTGGTGCGAGTATCTTTATTGCTTTTTCGCCTCTTTTTACATGCCTGTCAAAGTTCTTATCCCAGGATTTAAAGCCTGCCACAAGTGAAGCCTGCGGATTCTGTGATGCAATAAGGAGCGTGTTATTAAGGCTGTATCCGTGGAATTTTGACATTGTGTTTAGATAGCTCATGTATTTTTCACTGGTAAACATATCTTTTATTCCATCTTCAAGCTGCTGTGTTATTTCCTTTACACGGTCTTCACGGTTATATGCTGCCAGCGGTTCTTCTATCACCGGCATAAGTCCATTGTAATCATCTGTCAGCTCCTTATCCTGTCTTTGTGGCTGCATGGTAAATTCAAGATTAAGATAATTTTCTGTAAAATAATTATCTGCTTCCGGCAGTATCTTCTGGCTTGAAAAGCTGAAATATTCTTCCTTATCCCCACCTACAATAATATGGTCCATCAGAGGAATATTAACCATGTCGCACAGCTGAATCATGCGGTCTGTCATCTGCACATCCATCTTGCTTGGTATGAGATATCCGCTTGGATGATTGTGTATGAGCATCATGCTTGCCGCATTGGATAATATTGCAGCTTTTAATATCTCTCTTGGGTGTGACAATGTACCATTCACAGCTCCGGCAGATACAAAGCTTACATTTATCGGTCTCATTCTGCTGTCAAGATTTATTATTCCTAACACCTCTCTGTCAAAATCCCTCATCTGTTCTGACAGCGCCCTTACAACGCTGTCTGGATTGCTGAATGGTTCATCTGACACAAGTGGTTCTCTGCTTCTTACAAGTCTTACGGCTACATTATCCAGTTCAAACGCCTTTTCAGGTTCATCAAGATTCTCCTGCGCCTTAACTGTATCTATGTTCATCTTCCTTCACCTCTTTCCTGTCTATCCCATCCATCTTATCTGTAAGGGCTGTGAGGTCTGCCGTTACAAAGAAATCCTCCGGCTGTTTTTCTATGTACTCTTTAAGTCTGGTTATCTGGATATCCATTTGCTTATTCCTCCATACAAAAAGACAGACACTTTTATGTGCCTGCCTTATAATCTTGGTATTGCTTCTTCTTTATATTCTTCTTCCGTTTCCTGCATTTCACATGTGACGGAATCCGTCACATTAGGACGAGATTCCGTCTCATTGGAACGAGATTTTGTCACTTCTGTTTCTGTATTCTGTGATGCTTCAAGCACTTTATTTGATGCGTCAAGTGCTGCTGTAAGCCCATCAACACATGCCGTAAGGTTGTTCTTTTCTTTATCCTCAAGTGCTTTGGTCATTACATGCCTGTACTCATTTATATCTTCCATTGAAAGCCATTCCGGTTTATCAGCTTCTGAAAATGAGTTCCACAGCTTTTCCATTGCATCACAATGAGCCGCAACATTCTTATAGTACAGTGCATCTTCATTTCCAGCTCCGTACCCAAGGAAATATTCACAATCCTGTTTCAGCCTGCCAAGCATCCGGTAATCATTTTCCCTTGTATGTCTTGCAAACGGCTCTGCACATCTTACATCTTCTGTTACCTTCTTATCTGGCTCTCCTAAGATATCCCCGAACTCATCCCTATATGCTCCTGTATATAGATTTAAACCGCCTATTCCATTATTCTCATCGAAATACAGCTTTCCGTTTTCATCTTCATAACAGGGAACTTCCATATATCCGCCAAAACCTGCGTATTTTACATCTAACATATTATCATCCTCCTATCTCACATGTGACGGATTCCGTCACATTAGGACGAGATTCCGTCACACTGGATTTTTACATCACAAAAAAATACCTCTTAAATCTGTTGTTATTTCCTCATCCAGCTGCGGATGGGCTGCCTCAATGGTAGTTTCTTTTAAATCATCTGCATCAAGAATGATTTCTGAATTATGATATTGCTCCTCAACATCCTGTATTGCTTCCTGCAGACTTGCAGCTTTCGTGCTTACCACTTTCTGCAGAACCTCTGTTATCTCAATATCATATTCACCCCTGTTGTCATTTTTTGTGCTGTGCATTGTGACGGAATCCGTCACAATCCTGTCTTCATAAAAATGTGTCCATCCTTTCATGACATCTGAAATCATGCTGCTTAATTCTTCCGGTGCATGTGTGAACTGTATCTTATCTCCCTGCCATGTTCCGTTAGTATGATTGATTCCGTTAATCAGCTTTATTCCCTTTGCCGGAGGCTCCCATTCTGACAGATTCTTGGTATAGTCATCCAGCAGGTAGTCATCTGGTCTTATAAGCCCCGGAACTGCAACGCTCTTGTCTGTTCCGCATGGTACAAAGAGTCTCTTTTCCCGCGGCAACTCCGGCAGATATTTATCAAGCCAGGCATTTTTTTCTTCAAGTGCATAGCGGCTGTCTGTCAGATATGCAGACAGTATATATACATCAAAATCATTATCTGCAATAAGCTGCTTTATTGCTCCTAAGACATTTTCATTAGGCTTAAGGTTAATGAAGTAATCTTTTTCGTATAGTGTTTCCAGTGTATCCACAGTCTTAAACTCTGCAAGTGTTCCGTCCATATCCACGAACAGTCTCTGCTTGTCTGTAATATGTACTCCGTTGTAGATTGTCTTAAGCATTGTTTCTGTCTCTGCCTTTCCCGCTTCGGTCATCCAGGATTCCTTGTCTCCAACAATCCACTTAAACAGTTCAAAGCTCTCACATTTTCTTGCAAGGTCTTTATATACATTCATCTTGTCATCTGATATATCCATGGTTTTATCCTCCTCTCATGTGACATCAATGTTACATTGTGACAGATTCCGTCACATTTAAAATCACTTTACCGGAGCAGCTTTTGGCACAGGTGCAGCTTCAAGTGCCTTTGATATATTTCTGGTAAGTTCAGCATTGTTGTCGTGCTTATCGAATTTTTCAAACAACTCTTTTCCGGTCTTGTATGTAGTTCCGCCATCCGGCTCACCTTTTACCCATAATTTCACAGGCTTCTGGTTGTTTACAAATGCAACATATCTTGCCTTATCTGCATCATTTACAGTAAATACCTGATTCTTTGGAAGCATTAATGTCTGCTCTCCCTTAGTTCCCGGCACTGTACAGAAGAAGAAGTTAGGAAATCTCTGCTCAAGCTGTGCATTAATATTGTTACGGTCAACAAGTGTTTCCTTATCAATGGATATTTCCGAAAATGCCATGTTGCCTCTTAGTGCTTGACAGTTTACATTCTTGCTGTCCTGTATTTCCATATCCCATTTCTGCATGGCTTTCTCTGCTTCTGTTGCTTCAAGCTGTTCAAACTCTGCTATCTGTGCCTTAATTTCATCTGATGCAGACTCCATGTACTCATCCGGGCTTCTTCTTGCAGTGTTTAAATAATCATCTTCGGAGTATATCTTCATATCCGGTACATTTGTGACGGATTCCGTCACATCTGCAGAAGCATTTTTTATAAGAGAGTGTTTATAGCTCTCATAGCACTGCTTTGTTGTATTTAAGTCTGCCGTAGCAACCCTTAACTGCTTTTCTCCATCATCCGGTATAAGGTCAGGAAGCTCTGCAAAATTTACTTTCGTTTCTGTAAGTGCATTTTTCATTACATCAAGGGCTGCATCCGGAACAGACACTATTGTTGTCTTACCGTTTGTAAGATTAATAAGGTCGTTTGAATTAAGTTCCTTATCAGATGTAAGGTTCGCTTTGATATAGTCAGTAAACATTACATTAAACTTCTGCTCATCTTTTCTGGCAATGCTTACATGCACCGCCTTATCTTCATCATTTACAGATTCCAGTATGCAGTATTTCACACCTGCCTTATCAAGATAATTTTTAATGTTTCCGATCGCAGCTTCCCTGGTATCACTCTCCTTAAATGGCACTCTGAATATGCTGTAATCACCGCCAGTTTCTTTGAGAAACTTTGTGAAATTTTCTGTGATATCCTTATCAAAGAACTTTGCTTTTACACCCCTTGCAATGAACTGTATAAGCTTTATTGTTGCATACATTGCCGGCTGGCTTATCTTAAAATACATTCTCATGCCTCTTACAATTTTCCCATAGTCAGCATAAATGCTGTTGCTGTATTCACTCATTGTCATTTCCTTTCCGTGACGGATTCCATCACATTTTATATTCTCATTCCTGTGGTCTGTTCAATATCAGATTCATCAGTCATATCAGGTGTATTCTCACTGTCTGCACTGATTCCATCCGTGATATCAGTTGTGACGGATTCCGTCACATTTTCGGATGCAGTCTTTTCCTGCTCATATTTTTCTTCAAGCTCCTTCACCGCTTGAAAAGCTTCCTTTGCTGTTGCATACATAAGAGGCTCACCCTTTTCATCACGGACATAATCAGCAGCCAGGCTGTCATATATTGCAAAGCCAGCCGTTCTTGTTGCTGTCTGTTCGTCAAGATATCTTCCCCTGTATCTCTCGGATTGGTTAAGCTCCTGCAGCATATCCAGTATGGCTGCTTCTGATTTTGCCGCAGCCTTATAAAGCTCCTGAAACTTTCCGAGGCTTTCTTCCAGTTCTGCCGCTGTGGTTCTCGGTCTGTACTCACCTTTCCTTAATGCGGTGCTTGATGCGTCAAGTACATTGGCGCACAGTGTAAGCTCGCTGTCTGTCAGTATCTCTTCCCCAGCTTCCACTCTCATCATTTTTTCTGGTGTAATAAGAAGAATATTAGCAAGCTCCTGTGTTGTCATGTTGTTATCCTGTCTTAACCTGCTTATCAGGCTTCCATATACATTTTTGTCCATATACGCTCCTTTCTTAAAAAGGACAGACAATTTTACATGCCTGCCCCTTGATTAATATTGATATGTGCTTATGACGGTTTCCGTCACAATGTGACGCAACTCGTCACATTATAATTTAGGATTATCATTATCCGGCTTGATATCCGGCTGTATTTCTCCCATCTCTTTAAGTTCATTGATTCTTAAGTTTCTTACCTTGTCAATCTGCTTATTGATGCAGTATTCTGTACCTTTTTCAAGCTCATGTTTATCTGCATCATATATGCTTACCGAATATCCTAATATTTCCTCATCCTCAAGCGTTTCATTAACCTCGGATACCATTTCCATGATTGACTGCAGTGTTTCAGAATCTGGCTGGAACGGACTAAAAGTACTCGCAGGACTTAATATAGTATTACCAACAGGAAGTGTTATAACTTCATGGATGGATGAAGGAATAACAAAGAAGTCATTACCGCCATAAAGCTCTGATACTCTCTGTCTTACATTATCATCCAGAATAAGAGATGCGCCTCCTGTTTTATTTGCGTTGGTTACGACAAGCATTGTCTCTGGCATAGCTGAAATCTCAAAATCAGCATTCATGTTAGAAAATATGTCACTCATGGAATTTATTGATACAGATGTGACATTTGCTGTGTTTGATATGGCATCCTGGATAAGTCTCTCTTCGCTTATTCCCTGCCTTAAGAGCCATTCCTTTGGTATTGCCGACACTGACCTCTCCTGCGTTCCGTTGGATACCATGAGTTTAGGGACAAACTTCATGCCGTTCTTTTCATATACAACAGCTCTGTCATTGCTGTAATTATGTGATACGGCATCCATGAATATATAAGGCTTTGCAGCCTCATAGCTTGATAACTTCTCCCTTAATCCTTCAATATCAATATTGCCATGTGGTGCAGCCTGTATGAATCGGTTCATGCTTCCTGCAAGTAATTCTGCCACTTCTTCCTCTGAATTAATAAACTGCAGTCTTTCCATTGCCCTGTCAAGATTAAACACCGGGTATGCAGCGCTTTTCTGTTCAGGATTAACCAGAACGATTCCTGTGTATGAACCCATCTGCTCTACATTAACCTCATACTGTGCCATTTCCGGCGGCAGGAAACCTCTTAATCTTCCACTTTTAACTAATTCGATTACTTCATTCTTTGTCATAAAATTTACCGTCCTTTCTGTCTGGATTAGATAATAATTGTGACGGATTCCGTCACATTTTTGCATAAAAAAAGGACTTAAAACAAAGGTGCAAACCTGCCTAAGCAGATTCACACCTGTTTTAAATCCTCTTTTTATACTTCTTGCAAGTATAATGTAACACATCTAATTAGTCTCATCCAGTCTCATTTAGTCTTATTTATCTGTGTTCCTTACACTTAATGCAAGTATAGAGTAGCATATCTAATTAGTCCAATCTAGTCCAGTTTGGTACAATCTGTATCAAAAATTCTATTTTGAATACATACAAGGAAATTGAAAGGGTTTTTGCAATATTTTACAAGGTTATTTTATCTTTTTCCTGTAGTAATTCGCCAGGCGTTCCATCATTTCAACATCCAGCTCCGGTCTTGCGATTCTTCTTATTTCTTCATATGCAATACCATCTTCCATGCAGCGCATCAGGAAGTCTTTCTGTTCTGCAGAAAAGCGTTTATCCGTTGCAATCTCTTTTACAAATGCATCATATATGTAAGCTGCATTTTCATCCTTCCTTTTTCTTTTCTCAAACAGTCTGTGTAATCTGCCTGTTTTCTTATCAGCTTCATCTTTTGCAGAAGCTACACTGCTCATATTTATCCTGTCCTGTGCCTGCGAAAGCTTATATTCCAGATTCTTTATTTCCTGTCGTGCCTCATCACGCTGTGTCATCATAAGTTTGTAGGCTCTTTCCTTTTCATTAAGCGTAAGCTGGTACTGCTCCATAAGCTTCTTCTGTGTTTCCTTCTCCTTATCATATGCAGCCTTGACCTGGTTCTGGAACAGGTCTCTTATCTCAATATTTGCCTGCGTCACTTTAACGGCAAGGTCATTAGCTTCCTTTATCTGTGAAGCCAGTTTGTCATTTTCCATGTATGCTTCTGAATTGTAATTCTGTACGGCATCATAAAATGTATTTTTATTAGCATTATAGAGTCTCTTTAGTCTATCTGTATTCCTAACCGTTACTATTGCATATATCATTCTTTGCACCGTGACGGAATCCGTCACATATTCAGATATGATATCCGGTACTTCGATATTAAAATAATCTGCTATTCCTGTTACAAGTTTCTGTTCCTCTGTAAGTTCCATATTTTATAATCCCCCTTTCGGTACATTCTGTGTGACGGATTCCATCACATTTTCGGATGCCTGCTTTGATATATTATCCTGAACTGCCTTTGTATTTTTCATTGACCTTTCAGCAGTGATTTTAACCGGCGGTCTTTGCGTGACGGATTCCGTCACATCTGCTTCCTTTATGATTCTTGAAAGTATTCTCTTTTCTGCGTAGAGCATTTCAAGTCTTTTATCATATTCAGAGGCAGATGTTAAATTTCCTTTTACAATGTCCGGATAAGCTGCTTCTATTTCTTCCAGCCTGTCAGACAGCGTTTCGTATTCTTCATCTGTCATTTCTGCCCTGGCATTAATAAGTTTTCTGTAGATGTCTTCATACTCATTTTTTACTCTTAAATCGTCTACACTAATATCTGCATCAGAATATGTCCTGTCGCCTTTTAAATCCTTTACTGTCTTTATCTCCTGCTTTACTGCATCCAGTTTTTCCTTCACCTGTTCCACGCTCTTTATATCGTTATCCAAAATGTAATTACATTCTTCAAGCAGCTTATCTATTCCGATCAAATCCTGTCTTACCCTTATCTGCTCTTTTAGCTGCAAATCAAAATAGTGGTACTGGCTTGCCTGTCCGTAACGCATTATTGCACACACCTGAAATCTTGAGTCCTTGTATTCCGTAATAGTAGTAAGCCTATCCTTTACATATACGGTATCAGGTGGAATTATATCTTTATCCGGCTGCATGATTCTTCTCTTAATATCTGCAAATGTATAACCCGGTCCTAAGTTATAATCCCTTCTAGCTCTCTTGGAAGTCTTTCCATCAACCTCTTTCATTGCCGGATGATGATATGATATATAATCACCATGCTTTTCAGACTGGCCTATGCGAATGTCATAACCCATTCTTCTCATTTCTTCAAAATATTCATGCAGATTATTTGATACGAACACCGCCATGTCTATATCAAGTCTTATTATCTTTTTCCATGTAAACTTATCTGCTTTTCCTGCAGAATGTTCTGCATAGGATTTTCCTTTTCTCTTTGAAGATTTATCATACTCAAGTCTTCCAAGCCCATACTTTTCTGTTATCTTATCCGTGACTGGTTGGATGTATTTCTCCCAGTCTCCGTTTACATATCTGTACTTGCTTCCGTCCATCCTTCCGACAGAATTAAATACAATATGGCAGTGCATGTGTTCATGGTCGTTATGAACAGCAAAGACATATTCGTAACCATCACCAAAATATGCTTCACAAAATTCTTTTCCGACTTTAAAGCATGTAGCTTCATCACATGCGCCAGGAGGGAATGATATTACATAATGATATCCCTGCCTGCCGTTCTCTTTTCCATATTCTTTTTTTGTACTCATCATGCAGTCGTATATTTCATCAGGAGTAACCCCTGCATTGCTTCCTACCCACAGACCACCTTCTGTTTTATCAGGATTCATTATGTATTTAATTGAATTAATAAGATGCTGTGATGGTCTTCCCTTTGCAGCTTCTTTTATATTTTTAAGTATCGTTGTCGCCATCTACTGCCTCCAGTCTTATTTTAATATCATCTATCTTTTCATCAGCCTGGGTAAGAAGTTCTTTCATGTGTTCAACAGATTCCTTGTCATTATATGCGGTAAGTCTTAATAACCCCTGATGAAATTCTGTGCGTAGCTTGCGGAGTTCGTTCATGATTTCCTTCAATTGTCTTTCATTATTTTCATAAATTAGCTGCGACCTCATGAAGTCACTCTTTCTTAATCCGTCCGATTTTTCTTTCGCTTTTTTATAAAGTGTATCAAACTTTTCGTATTCATTTTCTGTCATGCGCACAATGATTCTTATGCTGTGCCGACCTTCCTTTTTATCCATACATCAATCCTTCCTGCAGTAAAAAATGGAATGGCATTTATTTCTGCCATCCCATTTTTATCATGCAATTTATTTAGTATGTCTGATGATTATATGTAACGGAGTCCGTCATATTTTCTGTCGTGCTTTCATTAATGCTTTCAGAATTATTATCATCATTTTCATTAGAAACTTTTGAACTTTCACCTGCGTTTTCGTTTGCAATCGCAAGAAATTTCTTAAGCATCTCGTCTGTCACTTCTGTTCCAAGTTTTTCTTCCAGAGTGGAAATGAAGTTCTCTCCCATCTTCTGTTTTTCCTGCACCTGTAACAGATGCTGCTGCTTTTTCAATTCAGCAAGTTCCTTTTTCTTGTCAGAAATAATTTTCTGATATTTACTGATTTCATTTTCAACCTTTTCAATCTTTTTAGATAATGCTGACAGTGTCATATTCTTTTAATCCTCTCTTTCTCATTTCATCATTTACTATCTGCTGTCTGAATCTTAGCTCATCACGCTGCGGTGTTGTCATATGTGATAGCCCTTTCATTATCCAGAGTGTTTCCCTTCCTGCATATTTTTTTGCGACACGCTTCTCACACTCTGCAATCATTTCATCAAATGTTCCTTCAAAGTCATACCAGACGAACACCATTTCATCAGATGTAATCATTATTTTTTTATCAGGAACTGAAAACTTTGCAATTATATTTTCTGCATTTCTAAGCAATGCTCCCTGATGTTTTTCTATGTCGAGTGTCCAGCAGAAATTATTCCATCCATTATTTGAAGGAAGGCTTGCTGGAATCCTTTTCGTTACATACTGCGTATAATATCTTATCTCATCCGGTGCAGCTTCTACATACGGCTCTCCAAAGAATCCGGTGCAACTGGGAGACTCCTTTGTGGGTGTGGCCGCAAAAAGTTTAAGAAGATTTTTCTCCGGTTCGGATATATTTTCAATGCGACCTCCGGATATTTTTTCTTCAATTATTTTCACCTTCTGCTTTAACTTTTCGATTTCTTCATAGACAATTTCCAGTTCCTCTGATGAAATATTTTCATCTGGTTCTTCAAAAATTTCTGAATCATTTTTCACTTCATCCTGTGACAGAACCTGCGGAAGAACCTCAATAATTTCTTCTGTAATTTTTTTAACCCTTACTGGAAATTCTTCTTGTGAATCTCCATTTTCTGTTACTACTCTGCTTATTGCATTGATAACAGGACGAAGCATTGCATCAATTGTTTTCGGCATGCTCCACCCATCCGGCTGCATGATTTCTAACGCACTGTAGATATCATCAGATACTCTTACTAACCTTGACATTTTCACTGTCTCCTTTCTTATCGTTGCCTGTTACATCTGTTACAAAATGTGTAACATGTGCTGTTACATTTTTGTTACATGCCTGTTACACTGTTACACCCTGTTACATTTTTGTTACACCCCTGTAACACAGAGCCTGTCTGCGTGTAACAGATTTTGTTACATTTTCGCCCTCTGTTACACTTTTTCCACAATTTTTCCTACTTCTTTTTGCAAGATACGCATTTTGTCATACAAAATCGCCCCTTAAAAAGTGGCTTGCAACCTTGTTAGGGAGTATCCCTAAGACCCTCTGGCACAGCACATGGCACAGATATTTACATTTTTTTATTACACTTTTATTTTTCCTCATGAAAATTTTCTCCTTAAATTTTCTAAAAACCGGAACGCTGATTTTAAAAATCTGCGCTCCGGTTTTTGTGTATTCTTGAAAAAGGTCTTAAATATTTTCTTAAAAAAATCTTCCGATTTTTTTAGGGGGCTTAAATTAATCCGTGTAATTTTTTATATAAATTTTCATTGCTTCATCCAGAGAAATATCTTCATGGTCTGTTGCATATCTGTAAAACTCGTCAAGAAGATTGATTGATGTACTCATCCTTATAAGCTTGATGTCTTTATTATTTTTCACCTCGTTTCTTAAGAAAGATGTGATAGTTTTTTTCATTTCAATCTCTCTGCTTCGTGAGTACAAAAGTTCTTTTGTGCAGCTCATCATCTGCATAAAGAACAGTTCATATTCTGTATTAATCTTTGCTAAAATTTTATCTGTCATGTCCGTTTAGTCCTTTCACTTTTAATCATCACTTTCACTGCCAGCATCTTCAATTCCTTTCACTCTTCCGACATGAAGCTGGTTCGTTTTATGCCACTCATCTGTTGCACTGTATATTCCAACCGGGTCTCCTGCTTCAAAAACTTTTCCGTTTCCAAGGTAGATTGCCACATGTCCTATCTCCCCATCAGAGGTTTCATTTTTATAAAAAATCAAATCACCCGGCTCTGCCTTGTCTGCTTCAATTTCTTCACAAACTTCAAACTGTTCCTTTTCAAGTCTCGGTAAATCTATGCCTGCCTGACCGTAAACATATTGTACTAGACCTGAACAGTCAAAGCCTCCATCATCAGGAGTGCTTCCACCGGATATGTAATCCCAGCCGGAATATTTCATTGCTTCGTCAACAATTTTCTGCACCGTTGTATTTTTATAATTGTATATGTACTGATTAACAAGCTGTACATAAAACATATTTCCGTAGGCATAACGCCAGCCGCCATTGTAATCAATGGCTATCTGGTTTTTATAATCAACCTGTCTGCCTCCGGATTTTTCCTCTGCAAATGCGATTGCTAAATCAAGTGTGTACACTTTTCCATTTTCAGCCACATAATCAATGAAACCTGTTCCATAATTGTAAGCCTGTATTGCTGTATTTATGTCACACTCTTTTTCAGAGGCTTTTGTTACACATGAAGCAAAATATTTTGAACCTTGTGCAATCGACTCCTGTGGTGTCTTAAAGCTGTTAGGGGGAAGTCCTGCAGATTCTGAGGACTGCATAACATCAGTTCCTATTCCATGTGATTCAACTTCCATTATTGCCATAAGATAATTCACATAGTCTTCTATCTTTTCATTTGTTGCAGCATCTTTTACTTCATCAGAATAGCTTATTGTATTATCTGATAAAAGTTGTCTGTATAATCCTGCAATGACCTGTGCAGATGATGCGTCCCTAACAGCTCCGGCAATTGATGATATAAGTGCAACAAGAAGCGAAACAATCACTATAACAACAGCTAACACAATAAGCAGTGGAATAAAAACAATTCCAAGCTGTGATATTAAAGCTGCTGCAAATGCCATGATTACCGCTGTTATTTTCTGTATAACTCCCATATCTGATTTTGATATTGCAATATCAGATGAATGTTCTGTCTCGTAATCCGCAGGCTCTGATTCAGATTGTGCTGCAGCTTCCTTTAATGTATCAGAATATTTTTTAACTGCCTCCGTGGCCGCCTTTGCCACTTCACTTGCTCCTCCAGTGCCGGCGGCAGCTCCGGTCTGGGCCACTGTTTTTGCTCCGGTTCTGGCTGCTGTTGCCGCCTGCTTTCCTGCATTTTCTGCACTCTCTGTTGAAGTCTTTAATGCTTCCTGACGGCTTATGTTCATTGAATTATCATCAGAAGTCCTTAAGGAATATCCTCTGCTTTCTGCATCTTCATGTGAATTGCTTCTGCGCTTTTTATTATCGGTCCGGGTATTATCTGAACCTGCAGTATCCATGTTGCTTTCAAAAAATGTGACGGAATCCGTCACATCCTTTGAAAATATTTTTGTCTGTGCATCAAGATTTTTCTTAAACCTTTTATACTCTGGCGACTGTTTAAAGACTTCAAATGCCCTCTTTTGCTGCGACGGTGGAAGTGTCGAAAAAGCTTTGTATTCTTCTTCTGTCATATAATTTTCTACAGACAGCTTTTCATATTCTGGCTTGGGAATCTTAAGACCGCTTTTCTTTATTTCTTCTTCAACCGGATTAAGAATCTTCCTTGTCGAACCAAACTGTGGTATTGATTTTACATTTACTTTTTCATCAGCAAAATTAATCCCCATAAGCAGCCTCTTTCATTTTTTCCTTTCGAGCCTTTTCCGCTTTCTCATGGAAGTTCGTAGAGAAAACTTCATACAGTGGATTATCCTTGCTCATAAGACTGTCAAGAATTATAACCTTCTTGCCCCATACCATTACAGACCTTCCAGGTCTATCACTTTTTAGGGCATCATATTCTGCCTGGGTCAAATCCTGAATTTTTGAAAGCCTTTCCGCATCTTCTCCTACCTGCTGGAAGAACATCTTATACCCACAATTCTGGAACATGTCTCTTAAGTCAGGATTCTCTAATGCTCGTGTAAGATTTTGCATGGCGAGTGTAACAATACCGCCAAACTTTCTGTATGTAATTACAGCATTAAGAAGTATTTGTGCTGATGAAGCATTCCTGGTTACAACCTGTGTTTCATCCACAACAAGTCGTGTAGCTTTCTGCAGCTCCTGATTGTAGTTCATCCTGATCGAGAGGAAGAACATAATTGATATCATTACTGGCTGCCAGTAATTTTCATCAACATTCTTAAGACCAAATGCTACAAGTCTGTAAGTACTTATATCTACATCTGATGGATATGCAAACATATCATATACACCATCTGTATAACTGTAGAGGCAGTTTACCATCTCATGAATAATCTTTTTATCATGAGCATTTTCGTTATTATCCTCAAGTATCATTAACTCCTTACGGACATCTTTAATTGTAGGCTGTATAAGATTATTACGGCTAAAAACCTTGTCATACACATTCTGTACTGCCTGCTCAATGAAGTTGCTGTGTTCCTGTGTATAGACTATCTTTTTCATTATGGCTTCGGTAAAGCTTGTCGCCCATTTTGTTACATCTGCTATGAACAGCTCTCTGTCCTTCTTTGTGCCGGCTTTAAACAGACTTAATGGTACTTCCATAGGATTTATATGTATATCTGATTTAGGAGTAAAATCAAGGAACAGACCACCATACATGGCACATACATTCTGTGTTTCATTTTGTGGGTCTATTATCTGGAGGTCGTCATCTGTGGATAGAAGTGTCTGTGTTATTTCTGTTTCCTTAATAAGAAAACTCTTTCCTGCTCCTGTCGGTCCGATAATTATTCCCTGAGGTGATGTCAGTGACTTTCTGTTAGCAAATACAAGATTCTTTGTAGTATTGTTAATTCCGTAAAATATCCCACCCGGCTCTGTTACTTCCGGCGCAAAAAACGGCTGTAATGCTACAAGTGAAGATGTATAGAAGCTTCTCATCTTCTTTACCTGTCTGACACCTGTTGGGAGTGCTGTGTTAAATGCCTTAAGCTGCACATAGTTATATGTTTCAAGATATGCACCGACATTTTTGGCTGTACGCTGCATTGATTCTATTCTTGCAGCAAGCTCATCCTCACTTCCTGCAGTAACAACAACCAAAAGACCTGCCTGTATACATTCCTCAGAATCATCATCGAGCTGGTCCATATATCCTTCAAGCTCTGCTCTCTTTTTCTTCTTACTATACGAGATTCCTGTAACAGCCTGATTATTGCTTTTCTTGGAATCCGCTTCCTGGCTTATTGCCCTCTCGTTATTACCATAAGCACTTCTTAGCATGCTTCTTGTTACAGAGTGTTCCACAGGCGCATAATCAATGGTAACGAATGACTGGTAAGAAGTATCAGATATTGTATGTATGAGCTTTCCATCATCAAGTGCAGTATCAAAGTCTCTCGCAAACAACACTGATACATATGTGTCATTATTAAACATCATGAAATCCCTATACTGGTCTACTGACACAGGAATAACATCATACAATGCATCATGGTTGAAATCATATTCCTTCTTCTCTTCCTGATAGAAGAAATTACGAATCATATTCAGTCTCTGTTCAGCCTTCATTGGAACTATTATGCTTCTCATTGCGCTAAACAGTCTTTCCAGTTCTGTATCCATTCCAAGAAAATAGCTTCTTGCCTCATCATATGTCCTTGTTCTGACTGTAATTGTAAGCGTAAGCACCCGGTTCAAATCATGAAGGTCAGAATTTTCCATCTTTTCCTTAATCCACATGCTTATGCCTTCGCTTACCTCCGGATAGTCACTTCTGTTAATGTCGGTAAATATATCATTAACGAACTGTGTCATATTCTGATATTGATTTGACACTGTTATCTTAAATGATGTACTCATTCCCTTTAAAAAATCCATTAATGAAAGAAGGACATTTGCCTTGTCCTCATCATCTTTGTTTACATATGATATGTCTGTGAATGTGTAGCACCTGTCATAAAGTACAGCTCCTTTGCTATTTTCAATCTGGAAAATGCCATTAGGATATGCCTTATGAATGAACAATGCTTCTCTGGTATTTTTAGGTGTTTTTACCGGCGCTGTTGTAAGTGTTATGCTGTCGCTGAATCTTTTAGCCGGATTCATATAAAATGCCACGGTTAAGCCCCCTTCCTTTTTCTCTTAGCTTTGTCCTTATTGTTAATGTTTCTTATGATTTGAAATTTTCTGTCTGGTTCTGTCTCTTCCGATTCATACAGAAGTCTTTTAGTATTGCCTGTATACATATATTCCTTCACAAGCTCTTTGACTGATAAATAGCCCTGATACTTGTAAAAGCCTATGAATATGACTGGTGCAGCTACAGGCACTGCACAATATATCGCTATCGTTATCGGTATCTTAAACCCAAGCACAAGCCCGGCAACAACAGCACCCGCACATAGAAAACCTTCTGCAATATGTACAATATCTGTCATAGAAAAGCCTTTCCAGAAATCGTTTTTATACTCTTTCAGGAAATCCTTATTTATGTTAATTTTCATCTGCTTTCATTCCTTTCTGTGTGACGGAATCCGTCACAATAATTATCTTAAATCAAATGCCCTCTTTAAGAAGTTGTCGCTTGATTTTACTGCGGTTGCCATAAACGGCATGAATATAAGTGATAATATCACCGCCACGGCTCCGTCAAACCATGAGGCTAAAAGACCTGTATTACACATGCCTGTAAGACCTGCATTAAGTCCGGCGCACAGCTGCATTACAAGTGCTATTATTATTATCTGCAGCGCATTAGTAAGAAAGCTTTTAAACCACGCTATAGCTGAATTTTCAAGTCCTCTTCCTCCTGCAAGTGTAGAAAGCGCAAGAGGAGCAACAGCCATCAGCATGAACAGATTTAAGAATCTTCCAAGTATCTCAATAAGAACAGTGATTGAGCATACACCTGATATGATAAGATATATAGGTGCAAGCATCAGCATTGCCAGTCTGAATCCGGCATCATAATCACCGCCTATTACAGTAGGCACTCCCTTTGGAAGCAGCACCTTGGTTGTTGTGATTGCAAAGCCGGTAAATTCCTGCATTATATCAAGGCAGTTTGTCATCAGGATATTTGCAACGACAAGCTTTATAAAAAGTTCTATCCATGCTTCCATTGTTATTCCTTCCTTCAGGTTGCTTGCCTGACGGCAGAAACCTATAAGGGTAAACATATTTAAGAACACTGCACCCATCGACAGAAACAACGGAAATGCCGTATTCTTTATATAATCCCATGCGCCAATGTTGCCACCAAGACCAAGCGCCTGTGCAATTGCATTAATTGCCGGAGTGGTAAATGAAGTAACATTTTTACCCATGAGCGTGTAAGCAATTCCCATAACAAAATTCCACAATTCCTGTGCTATGGTATATACCGAGCCGCCGGATAACAGGTCAATTACCCACTGCGGAGCTGCCGCCAGTGCTACCGGATTTATTAATATGTTCATTGGTTCTCCTTTCTAAGAGAGGCAGATGCCGCTAAGCACCTGCCTCTCTTAAGCATTATTTCTGTAAAACATATGTGCATTGCTTACGATCGTAAACAGCAATACACTTTTTTATCCGGTAATTACATTTACAAGCTGTGGTGCAAGTGTCATTACAAGACCACCGCCTACTCGCTTAAATCCCATAGCCTGCATTGTTCCTTCCTGTGACTGCATTGATACTCCCACTTCAAAGAACGCCCATAAAAGTATTATTGAACCGATTGAGCTTAGTATTGCAGTAATGATTGATGTAAGATTATTAAATGCTCCTGTAACAATGGCTGCACCATCCTGTGCGCCATCATCTGCAAGAACCCTTAGCTGTGGTACAAATATAATTACGCTTACCAGTGCAGCCAGTATTAAAAACTGTACTGCCTTCTTCTGTGTTTCGTTAAGTTTAATTTTCTGTGTTTTCATTTAAAATCATCCTTTCTGCCTTACGGCTTGACGGTACTAAAAAAGAGCCTGTACCTTTCCGGTATCAGACCCTTTAATACATCCTGAGACGGATTCCGTCACATCTTAATTATTGTTATCCTATCTGTCCCTGCCTACATACCTGCCGACAAGGAATACTCCTATGCCTGCAACTACAATAAACATAACGAAAAATATCATTCCAGACCATCTGTTTAAAACTGCCGGATTGATACCAACTATGACTCTTGATAATACCAGGCACAACACAAGTGCTATGATAACTACTCCTATTAATGCTAATACTTTGACTGGACTTATTCCTCTTCTCATACTGATTTACCTCGTTTCTTTTAATTACTCTATTGTTGCTCCTGTGACATATCCGTTATCCATTGTTACTGATATTCTTCTGTCACCGAACATGTACTGTATTATTCCTGTTCCTGTATCAGACCTGTAATCAGTCTGTACCTCCCTGTCTGCATTTTTAAAGGCTTCCTTTAATGCAGCATAATCTGTTCTAGCAGACAGCCCCATAAAGGTTGAACCTTCCTTTAGTTCTGCAGCAAGTGCATAGCAGTCAGATGTATTTCCCGCCTTGGCGTTGTATTTAACCATTATCGTACTCTTATATGCATCCGTATACATATCAAGCGTTGTTGTCTCGCTTGACAGTGTATTGCTTACATATATGTATCCAAGGTCTTTTATTGCCGCTGCACTGACAGGATATTTAAAGGTATTGCCGTTTAATTCAAATGTAAATGTTTTGCTGTTCTTATCATAAGAATAGCTTTTTACAGGCTCTGTCTTTTTAACCGGACTTGTCTGTGCTGTACCTGATGATGCATTAGCTGATGTTGTTTGGGCTGCACTGCTTTCTACTGCTTTTGTCTCTTCCACCGCTGCCTCTGTCATCTTTTCTGTATGCTTCTTAGGCAGTGTGATTTTTCCACCGAAAGAAAAATATAAGATTACTCCGGCAGTAATAAGAATCACCAGTGAAAGAATCAGATTAATCACAAAACCTGCTTTTGCAAAGTTTTTCTTATTCTCGTTCTTCTCACGCTTTTTAGCCGCAAAAAAGATAAAGCCGGCTACCGGAATGGCAGACATTAACGAATATATATACCAGCCCTTCTTAGGTACTGCCTGCTTATTCTCTGCTCTCATTTCGGCAACTATCTGTGCAAGCTGCTTTTCTTCCTTTGCCTTTGTGTTTTCAGAAAGCATTTCAGGAGTAAGGCTTTCAGTAACACCATCATCCTTACTGCCATCATTGTCCTGTGTGACGGAATCCGTCACATTTTTAGTTTCTGCTTTTTCCAGCTTTAATATGCCGGAATTGCTTCTCTGCTTCATGTTGTTACCACAGTTACTGCAAAACATTGCTTCTTCCGGATTTTCTGTACCGCATTTATTACAAAACATCGCACATCTCCTTTCTACATGCATATTCCATGTTCAATATCTGGCTCTTCCAGTTCTTCATCCACTTCCTCCGATATATCATCCGTGACGGTTTCCGTCACATTTTTAGTTTCTGCAGTCTGCTTCTGTTCTGACAGAATCGCATCTGTAGCAGATAACACATCTTTCATTGTCTCTATGTTTTCTGCCATTTTCTTATCGTCAGGAAGTAATACAAAGTCTTCTACCGGAATATCAGCCACACCCTTATAGTATTCCTCAATACCTGATGTCTGTTCTATGTAGCCATATTCAGAATAAAGACCGCCCCTGTTTATTGCTTCGTCTCTTCCATATGCTTCATAGTCAATATAATCCTGCAGCCATTCAGGAACTTTCCTCTCATCATCATTAATGAGCTTCATTCCAAAATCTTCATCATTTTTTACATTCTCATAGAGTGTAAATTTATCAAGATTATCTGTAAGGTTAATGAGCTGGTCTATGCTTGTACCATATATATCTGCCGCAGCCTGAAACTGGCTCTGCATGTTATCATCTATCTCATCTATCTTCTTTGCCAGATAGTTAAGCTGGTTGATATTCTCATATTCACCAAGATTAAGCTGTACCAGCTCCGGTAAGTTATAGTCATAATCTGTTATGAATATTTCTTCATAAACTGTTCCATCAGCCCGCTTGTCACCTATTCCGATACGCTTCATAGTTTCCTGCAGCTTTTCTTTGGTAGTAGGAAAATCCACCCACTCACCTTCCGTTCTGCCCTCTGTGTATTTTCCAAGATTAGTGATATATGCACTAAACGGAACTTCTGCATTATTTCGATACTGCATATGCTCTCCTTTCTAAAAATGGCAGATGCGATTAAGCACCTGCCATGAATGTGTGATATATTTTAATCCTTATAATGAAGGATATTGTGACGGATTCCGTCACATTTTAATTATGATTTCTGCTCTTTTTTATCATTACAAGGCTTACCATGACCGCAAGTGATATCAGTGCAATCAGTGCATATATGTATGCATTTGATGTATCACCTGTTTTTACTATCTCAACAGTCTGGTTTACATCATTGATATCTGCATGTCCTATAACTTTGACATTATTCTCATACAGATTTTCAAAGACTACTATTGTATTTCCGGCAAGCAGCGAACTGTCAAATGTAAATGTTACATCAACACTTCCATCTGCCTTTTGTGCTGTAAATGATGCTGAACCTGTAATCTCGTTTCCATCCTTATCTAAGAACTTCTCGCCTGTCTCCTGATTCATAAGGACACCCTTTACCTCATATGTCTTTCCGGCTATAAGATTCTTATAATCAACAACATCCTTAAGTATTACGCTTCCTTTTTCCGTAATGCTCTTTGCACTGTCAATAGTTGCAGTAGTGTGTATCTCAGGGAAATGTACACTCTGTCCTTCATCCTTAATATCAGCATGTGAGGCAACCTTAATTTTTTCATTAAAAAGTTCTTCAAACACTACCGTTGTCTTTCCGGCAAATAGTGAGCTGTCGAAAGTAAATTCAATGTCAATGCTTCCGTTCCGGCTTTTTGCAGTAAATTCCTTTTCAGATGTAATCGCATTTCCATCCTTATCAAGAAGTTTTTCTCCTGTCTCCTGGTTCATAAGAACACCGGATACCTTATACTTTTCTCCAACAGTAAGATTGCTGTAATCAACCTTATCTGTTATTGTGGTCTTTTCATCAACCACACCGGTATGTGTTCCTGTAGTCTTATCTGTCGCTGTAGTATGGATTTCAGGGAAATTAACCGTCTGTCCTTCATCCTTGATGTCTGTATGAAAAGCAACTCTGACATTCTCATTATAAAGGTCTTCAAAGACTACAACTGATTTACCGGTAAGCAATGAACTGTCAAATGTAAAAGCAAGTTCAACTGTTCCATCCGGCTTTTTAGCAGTAAACTTCTTTGTAGCTGTTATCTCTTTCTTGTCCTTGTCAAGAAGTGCCTTTCCTGTAGTCTTATCCATAAGAACACCTTTAATCTCATAACTGTTTCCGGCTACAAGATTCTTATAATCAACCTTATCTGTTATGGTTGTCTTTACATCAGGAGCTGCAGTATGTGTCTTTGTGGCAGCATCTGTTGCTGTTGTATGGATTTCAGGGTAATGTACTGTCTGTCCTTCATCCTTTATGTCTGTATGAAAAGCAACTCTGACATTCTCATTATAAAGGTCTTCAAACACTACAGTTGTCTTTCCGGCAAGCAGCGAACTGTCAAATGTAAATTCTATATCAATGCTTCCGTTTTTGCTTTCTGCTGTAAACTCTTTTTCAGATGTAATCTCTTTTCCATTCTTATCAAGAAGCTTCTTTCCAGTTTCCTGATTCATAAGAACTCCTGATAATTTATACTTCTCTCCAATCGTAAGATTGCTGTAATCAACCTTATCTGTTATGGTTGTCTTTTCCGCAATCATTCCTGTATGTGTGAAAGTATTCTTATCTGTTGCTGTTGTCTGAATCTTAGGAAAATTAACTGTCTGTCCTTCATCTGTTATATCTGCATGTGAAGTCACCTTTGCATTTCCACTGTAAAGGTCTTCATATACTACAACAGATTTATCTTCAAGGAGTGTACTGTCAAATGTAAATGTCACATCAATGCTTCCGTCTGCTTTTTCTGCCTTAAATGCTGTCTTTGATGTTATTGTATTTCCATTCTTATCGGTAAGTGCTTCTCCTGTGGTCTTATCCATAATGATACCAGATACTTCATAAGACTCTCCCGGTACAAGATTCTTATAATCAACCTTATCTATAATGGTTGTCTTTGAATCCGGTGCTGCAGTATGTGTCTTTGTGACTGCATCTGTTGCTGTTGTATGAATTTCAGGGTAATGTACCGTCTGTCCTTCATCCCTGATATCTGTATGGAAAGCAACCTTGATATTCTCGTTATAAAGCTCTTCAAATGCTACCACTGATTTCCCAATAAGCAGGGTACTGTCAAATGTAAAGGCAAGCTCAACACTGCCGGAAGCCTTTTCAGCCTTGAAGGTTGTCTTAGCTGTAATCTCTTTTCCATCTTTATCAAGAAGTGCTGCACCTGTCTCCTGATTCATAAGGACACCTGATACCTCATATGTGCTGCCTGGAATAAGATTCTTATAGTCAACCTTATCTATTACAGTTGTCTGCTCATCAACAGTTCCTGTATGTGTCTGTGAAGCTTTATCCGTTGCTGTTGTATGGATTTCAGGATAATACACTGTCTGCTCTGTATCATCAATATCTGCATGTGTATATATCATCTTTCCATCCTGAAACATGTTTTCATATGCCACAAGTGTCTTTCCGGCAAGCTCTGCCTCAAAACTGAATGTTACTGTAACTGTCTGCTTTACTCCTGTTGCCTTAAATGTGACGGAATCCGTCACATCATTTCCATTGATATCCTTAAGTGTCTTTCCGGTATCCTTATCTGTTAATGCTCCCTTTAGTGTATAAGTCTTTCCCGGAAAAAGATTGTCGCACTCAACATGATCGTAAACAACATATTTATTGTCAGCACTCAAAGCACCCTGATGTGTGCCTGTTGCTGTATCTGTTGCCTGTGTTCTTACAATCTCTGTATGGTCGTCCTCAAAGAAATATGAAAATGTCTGCACCTTTGTAGTCTGTGACTTATATGCTGCATCTATTGTCTTTGATTCAAACCTGTTTCCATAGCCTGTAGGAGAATCTATCTCTTTTACAATGTAATGGCCTAATGGAAGGTCCGAAACAAATACGGCTTTTCCTAATGCATTGGTGGTCTGTCTCTCAATCATTGCACCCTTCTTAATTATTACAGTGCCGTCATGATTAACAATATCCTCATCTGCATAAAGGGCAAATACTGTATTAAGAAGAGGGTTCATTGTTGCAGCATCTGTCTTGTTTGCATCCACTGCAATCTTCTGTCTTTCATCTTCTACAGTCTTGGAATCCTTAACAATATCCACTGTCTGTCCTGCATATGTAAATGTTACATCTACCGGGTCTGTATCAATAACAAAGCCTGCAGGTGCTTTTGTCTCTGTTAATACATAGCTTCCTAATGGAAGGTTATCTATTACAGAGCTTCCGTCAGCTCCTGTAGTAAATTCTGCTACTACATCACCAGCCCTGTAAGCATATCCGTTATTATCTGCTGTCTTTATGTCTTCCTTTGCAGTAAGGGTAAATGACGCACCCTGGATATTGGCTTTCTTATAGACAAAGTGATTATCATTGTCTGCTGTTGCTGCATCCCACTTATCAAGCACCTCACCGACCTTTGTAACTGTAAGCTGTCCTGTTACTGCCTTATCTGCCTTTTCAACCACAACAATTTCAGTTCCGCCATCTTCTGTATATGTGTTTTCAGATACCGTAAATGATACCGGAGTTGAATCAAGTACATATCCTTCTGGTGCTTTAGTCTCTACAAGGGTATAGTTACCCTTAAGAAGCTTTTCCAGTGTATATACGCAGCCGTTTTCATTGGTTGTGAAGCTGTCAAAGGTCTGTACTCCGGCTGATGTCATTGTCTTAAATGATACCTTC
>ENA-ORPF01000056-ORPF01000056.1-human-gut-metagenome-genome-assembly--contig:-NODE-56-length-102955-cov-11.073741_pt1 | contig 102955 bp, 122 predicted proteins | sample MGYA00242140_ERZ509070 | MGnify/ENA primary metagenome ERZ509070 (study PRJEB26280, sample SAMEA2338713) | human gut metagenome | biome: human gut; feature: human-associated habitat; material... | reverse complement strand
GATGGTTCCGATATTGCAGTGCGGCTTTGTCCGCTCAAATTTCTCTTTTGCCATTGTTAAAATCCTAATTGTTTACGTTGTTAACAGTTTTGCTTAAGAAGGGGAAAATTTGGAGCGGGTGAGGGGAATCGAACCCCCGTCATAAGCTTGGAAGGCTTCTGCTCTACCATTGAGCTACACCCGCTTAAATAGCCTCTTCTCGAGAGTCCCTGTTTAAAAATAAATGGTGGAGGGGGAAAGATTTGAACTTTCGTAGACCGAAGTCGACGGATTTACAGTCCGTTGCATTTGACCGCTCTGCCACCCCTCCGTTATTCGTGAACAGGGTTGAGGATTTACCATCCTTTTTTTAATTCACTGACTCGCAAATAATCGTATTTTTGGCTTCTTGTCAACCTTTTTTTTACATATTTATTAACTTATCCGCATTATTATATTTCCTGCTGCAAAAATATATGGAGAAAACAAAGGCTAAACCGGTATTAACCGAAACAGGAAATTCCGATGCCGAAAGCACGGGCCTGACGAATGCCGCCCAAATTGCCCGCAAGCTGAACAACGAAGATAAGGAAATCGATATGTCTAAATTTCATAAAAGCAATAATTCTGTTCCCGCCGCTTCATCTGCCGCAATTTTCTACGGACGCCATCCCGTCGCCGCGGCCATTGCCAACCCCCGCAGGCAGATAAACAAAATTCTCTGTACCGCCGAAAACGCCGAAGAACTACGCCGTCTCTGCACGGAAAACCGCCGGACGCCAGGTCTGGTTAATATCGTTGACCGAAAAGAAATTGACCGCATTTTGCCCCGTGAAGCCGTTCATCAGGGCATCGCCGCTTATGTCCGGGAACTGGAAAACTACACACTGGAAGATATCTGCATTATGGCCGGCGACCGCCCCGACTGCCATGTTTTGATTTTGGATCAGGTAACCGACCCTCAGAACATCGGCGCAATTATCCGTTCCTGTGTGGCTTTTGACACTCTTGCCCTGATTATGCAGGACAAAAACGCTCCGGCCGAAACCGGCGCCATGGCCAAAGCTTCCGCCGGCATGATTGAACATCTGCCGATATGCCGGGTAACCAACCTCTCCCGCGCTGTCGAACAATTAAAGCAGTCCGGTTTCTGGACCGTCGGTATGGACGGCTACGCCGAAACCGCTATCGACAAATTGAAAAAAGGCGGAAGAACCGCCGTCATCATGGGCTCTGAAGGCAAAGGCATGCGCCGGCTGGTTGAAGAAGCCTGCGACATCACCGTCCGCCTGCCGATTTCCGCCAAAGTGGAAAGTCTGAACGTTTCCACCGCGGCAGCCATCGCCCTCTATGAAATCAGCAAAAAATAAACGGCAAACGCCGCGAAAAACAAACTGCAGAGATTCACCATATCTTTAACTTTTTTCCTTATCATATCAATTGGCAGAAATACGGGAGAAAAACAGTGACGGAAACCCTGCATATCAAAAACTTGACCAAAGATTTCGGCAGCCTGCGCGCCGTAAACAATATTTCTTTTACCGCGCGGCAGGGAGAAATCATCGCCCTGCTCGGCCCCAACGGTGCCGGCAAATCGACCCTGATGAACATGATTACCGGCTATCTGGCTCCCACATCCGGCGAAATTTCCGTCCTCGGCTGCAAAATTACCGACAACTGCCTGTTTGCCAAACAAAACATCGGTTTCCTGCCCGAGGGTTCTCCCCTCTACCCTGACCTTTCCGTCAAAGCTTTTCTGAACTACATTGCCGAATTGCGAGGACTCGCCGGCAGTAAAAAAGACGAGCGCCTGGCAAGAGTCTGCCGCCTGTCGCAAATAGACAGCGTCTGGAATCAAAAAATTGAAACGCTCTCCAAAGGCTACCGCCGCCGGGTCGGATTCGCCCAGAGCATTTTGAGCAACCCGCCGATACTGCTGCTGGATGAACCTACCGACGGGCTTGATCCTAATCAAAAAGAACACATCCGCCGCCAAATCGGCGAGCTTGGCCGCCATAAAACCATTCTAATTTCCACTCATCTGCTTGATGAAGCCGAAACCGTCTGCAACCGCATCATCCTGATTGACCGCGGCGCCGTAAAAGCTGACGGAACATTGGAAGACATTCTGCACCAAACAAAAACTTCCGGTTTGGAGGAGGCATTCAAAAAATTAACCGTCGGAGGAAAAAAACATGCCTAAAACCTGGATTGTCGCCCGAAACGAACTGTACCGTTATTTCATCTCCCCGCTGGCCTATGTTTATTTGATTGCCTTTTTGCTCCTTAACGGCTCCTTCGCCGTTTATTTCGGCGACTTTTTCAACCGCGGGCAGGCTGACCTGAGTTCAATGTTCGCTTTTCAGCCCTGGATTTACCTCATTTTCATTCCCGGTATTTCCATGCGGCTTTGGGCAGAAGAATTCAGACAGCAAACCATTGTCCAAATTATGACGCTGCCGGTGCCGGCCGCCGCTTATGTCTGGGGAAAATTTTTGGCATCCTGGCTCTTTTGCGGCCTGGCTCTGCTGCTCACTTTTCCTTTCTGGCTGACGGTCAATTGGCTCGGCAATCCGGATAACGGCGTTATCCTCGGCGGTTATCTCGGCAGCTTTCTGCTGGCCGGCTGCATGCTTGCCATCTCTCAGACCATGTCCGCCCTCACCAAAAATCAGGTCATCGCCTTGGTACTGTCCGTCATTGCCAACCTACTGTTTTTCCTGAGCGGGGTAGAATATGTTCTGTCCTTTTTCCGCGCTTTTGCTTCGCAGACATTCATTGAAATGATTGCCTCGTTCAGTTTCCTCACTCATTTTCAAACGCTCGCCAACGGATTGCTTGAACTTCGCGACCTTTTCTTTTTCGGAACGGTTATCCTGCTTTTCAATTTCACCACAATTCTGATTGTTGGTTTTAAAACATCCGGAACTTCCGGCTGGCTTAAATCGACCTCCCGCAATTACTGCATTTTCGCCGTTCTGCTTCTGCTCTGCGGCTTCACCGGTTTGAACCTCATCGCCAACAGCTTTCTGCGCGATATCCAGTATGATTTCACCGCCGAAAAAATCTACACGCTCTCCCCCTCGACCAAACGCATTCTCGGCAGCCTGCCCCGCCCTGTCGTTGCCAAACTGTATTACACGCCGCTGCTTGGTCAGCGCAATCCCGAAATCCGCCTGCTGGTTGACAAACTGTATATCCTGCTGCGCAAATACAGCCGCCTGTCCGGAGGAAAGTTCAATTTTGCCGTCTATCACCCCCAGCCGCTTGACAATATCGAAGATCAGGCACTGGCTGCCGGATTGCAGCCGATTCCTTTAATTGATCTTAACCAAAACGGTTTTCTCGGACTGACTCTGACTGACGAAGCCGGCAGCAGACAGGTCATTCCGCTGTTTCCGCTGGAACGGCAGAACTTCCTTGAGCAGGACCTCACATCGCAGATTTTTGAACTTTTCCAAACCAAACCGACGCTCGGTATCATCAGCGGCCTGCCCGTTTTTGATTCCGCCGAAACCGAAAACGGCAGCATGGTAAATCAGGAATGGGAAATCATTAAACAAATCAGACAGTTCTACAATATCAAAGAAATTAAAACCGCCGCCGACTTCCCGAACAATTTGCAGCTGTTGATGCTGATCCATCCGCACCGGCTGAAACCTGAAATCATCGAAGCCGTTACCGACTATACGCTCCGCGGCGGCAACAGTCTGGTTTTGCTTGACACGACGGCAGAAGCTCCGCGGATTTTCTCGCCTCTCAACAATGAATATGTCTCCTCTGATTTGGGAGAACTAAGCCGCCTGTGGCATTTCAACTATTTTCCCGAAGCCGTAGTTGCCGACCTCGGCAACTCAATAACGGTTGACGCCACCACCGACTATAAAAACAATCCGAATTTTACTCAGGACATTATCCAGTTTGCTCCCCGCGGCAATAACCTGAACCGCAGCGAACCCGAAACGGCCCGTCTGAAAAGCATTCTTTTTGCTTCGGCTTCCGTTTTGAAACCGGATTCCTCAGGGGCAGTTGACTTCGTCCCGCTGATAAAAGCCGGAAACAACTCGGCCCTGATGCCTGCCGACGTTGTGCGCCGCGGCATGAACCCTTCGGATATTCTGCGTTGGTTCAAACCGGACAATCAGGAAAAAGTCATCGCCGCCAAAATCATCAGCCGGGACTTGCAGCGGCCTTTCACCGTCATTGCCGTCGCCGACACCGATTTCATCTACGATTCTTTTTGGACCCGCTCCTCCTCGATTCTCGACCGTCGCTACACCGTTCCGCTCCTCGACAACGGCAATTTTATTCTCAATGCGCTTGAAAGCCTTTCCGGCACCGAAAATCTGACGGACTTGCGCGGCAAAACTTCTGCCGACCGGCCTTTTGCCGATATTGAAAAAATGCGCCGGGACAACCAGCTGCAATTCAAACTCAAAGAAAGCGAAATCTTTGAAAAAATAAACCAAACCAAGGCTAAGCTCTCCGAAATCTGGAACAAAAAAAGCTTTGAAGGAAGAGATCTCTTTTCCGCCGACGAACTTGCCGTCATCGCCAACTATCGCCGGCAGCTGGACAGCCTGCGCCTTGACCTCGCCGCCAACCGCAAAGAACTCAACGCCAACATCGAGCATATTGCCAACCTCGTCAAGCTGGTCAACATCTATTTGCTTCCGGGCATTTTGCTGCTGGGACTGGCCGTCTATCTGCTTCTCCGCCGCCCCCGGACTTCCGGCGGAAAATTCCGTATCAACGCCCCGCTGCTCAAGCTCGGCATCGCCGGACTGTTCCTGTTGGGAGCGGGGCTGTTTGCCGCCGGACTTGATAATCGGACACCGGTCAGCGCTTATGAAAACAAACTGATTTTTCCCCGGCTCGATAAGGAAATCAATCAGCTGACGGAGATAGAACTTCACGCCGCCGACGGAACACTTACGTTTGTCCGCCGCAATAATCTCTGGACATTGCGGGAAAAACCCGATTTTCCGGTTTATCAGGAACGGATTCGCCGGTTTCTTAACGCCATGCTGGAAGCCCGCTACTACGAAAAACGAACCGCTGATCCCGAATATCTTGCCGGTTTCGGCCTGACTCCGCCTGAAGCTCCCGGTTCGCGCAGCATCCGCATCATATTGCGCCGCGATAACCGGCAGATTCTGACTGATTTTGAAGTCGGGGACTTTAACATCGACATCGGCCGCGGCACTCGCGGTGCCTACCTGAAGTTTCCCGGCCAATTTCAGGTTTGGCTGGCCCGTGCCGACTTTATTGACCTTTCTGTCGACTGGAGAGATTGGACCTACAGCACATTGTGGAACCTCCGCTTCGGACGCATCGCCGACACCGACAAAATCCACGCCGCCGAACCGCTGACCCTGCTGGTGCGCGATTTGCTCACCACTCCGCTGCTGAAAGCATACCGCGACGCGGAAAATATGGAGTCTTTCCAGTCGCTGGATATCCTGACTGAAGACAGAAACCAGCTCCGCCTCCTTTTCTATCGCCGGAACGGAAAATATTACGTCCGTTATCTCTTTGACAACAGCATTGCCGGAAAACATTTGCAATTCTTTGCCGGTTATGCTAAATCCCTCCTTTATGAAATTCCGGCCCTGAATATGGAGAAAATTGAACATGACCTTGCAGCCGCTGAGTCAGGAACAAAGTAACCGTCTGAAAAAAATCGCCACCATTGCCAGCGTTTCTCTGGCCGTCAGCCTGAGTCTGCTTAAAACTTTCGGCGCCCTTTACACCGGCTCGCTGGCCGTGTTGTCATCCATGATTGACAGTTTGGCTGATATTTTTGCCTCCTCCGTAACATATATTGCCGTTAAATATGCTTCCAAACCGGCCAGTGACAATCATCGCTACGGCTACGGCAAAGCCGAAGCCCTGAGTGCTTTAATCCAGTCGGCTTTTATTGCCGGCTCCGGCATTTTCGTCATGTATGACGGCTTCAGCCGTTTTTTGAGTCCCAAACCGCTGGAACAAACCGATACCGGTATCATCATAATGGTCATCAGCCTTGTCAGCACCGTTGCGCTCATCTTCTTCCAAAAATACGTCACCCGCCGCACCAAGTCGCAGGCCATTTCTGCCGACAGTGCTCATTATGCGGTTGACGTTATGACCAATGCGTCAATCATTCTCAGCCTGTTGGTCGTAAAATTCTTCAACATCAGCTGGTTTGATACGCTCACCGCCTTTGTCATCTCCGCTTATCTGCTGGTCAACGCTTACCGCCTGGCACGACAAGCCGTCAGTCTTCTTATGGATGAAGAGCTCAGTGACGACATCCGCACCGACATTATCCGCATTGTCCGCAACAGTCCTTTTACCAAAGGTATTCATGATTTGCGCACCCGCGACCTCGGCGGAACCTATATGTTTGAATTTCATCTGGAACTGGACGGTAATCTCTCCCTTTACGATGCCCATGACCTGACCGATATGGTCGAAGACGAAATTTTGGAAGCTTACCCCAATGCTCAGATTATCATTCATCAGGACCCGGCCGGTATTGACGAAAAGCGGCTTGATCAGATTATCCTCCAAAACAAAAAGAAAAAATCATAAAAAAAGGCTCAAACTTCCGCAGAAGTTTGAGCTCTGAACGCAATCGTTTTATAAAATAAGCAAAAAAAAAGACAATTCCAATTATCCTGAATTGCCTTTTTGATGACGAACCGAGTTTCGCAACTGGGAAGTCACATATATATAAGCCAGAAGTAATTTCCTGAAAAAACCAGATCCGGATTTCCCAATCGGGATCTGGGTTAACTTTGCAAAAAAAACAGTCGCAGCAAAGTTATTTTAATAAACAAGTAAAGCTACATTACCCTTAATGAAGTGTTACGCCTTCGGGTAATGGGGACTAAATGGCAAAAGTCCCTGGCTATCGAGATGAAAAAATTCACTCATTTACAGTATCATCTATAAAGGCCGAAGCGTTTATAAACGATATATTTTGTTCATATAATAGACAATGTAATTCAAAGTTGAGCGCAATGTAGTTGTTTTTTACAATTTTGTCAACAAAAATTTTCACACCCGAAAAAAAATTGATATTACAATATATTACAAACAAAAAAGAACCTCCTTTGCAGGAGGTTCTTTCGCCTTAAAGCGTGCGGATATTAATTATCCATCTTTTTCGGTTCAATACGCATCCGATAGAATGAACGCCATACAAAGACCAAACCGATCAGGAAGAACACGATTCCCAGCCCCAGCGAAACGCAGCGCGGCGCAGCCACGGCCATCTCGACGGCCAACAGGCCGAACAGGGTGGTGAATTTGATAATCGGGTTCAACGCAACCGAAGACGTATCTTTGTAAGGATCGCCGACCGTATCGCCGACAACCGCGGCATCATGCAGAGCCGAACCTTTTTCATGCAAATCGACTTCAACCACTTTCTTGGCATTATCCCAGGCACCGCCGGCGTTAGCCATATACAGGGCCTGATATAAGCCGAAGATGGCGATTGAAATCAGATAGCTGGCAAACAGATTGGCGTCGAAGCAGGCAAATGCAATCGTGAAAGAGAAAATCACGATAAAGATGTTCAGCATGCCCTTCTGCGCATAAATCGTGCAGATTTTGACCACGCTCTTCGAATCTTCAATCGAAGCCGCTTTATTCGTATCCAGCTTGATATGTTCTTTAATATAGTTGACCGCACGGTAGGCACCGGTTGAAACCGCCTGCATGGAAGCTCCGGAGAACCAGTAGATAACCGCACCGCCCAGCATCAGACCGAACAGAACATACGGATCCAACAGATTAAGCTGCAGGTTGAGCAGCAAAATGATGGAGAAAATCATCGTTGTTGCCCCGATAACCGCCGTACCGATCAGCACCGGCTTAGCCGTTGCCTTAAAAGTATTGCCGGCGGAATCGTTTTCTTCCAGCAGCTGCTTGCCGGTCTCGAATTCAGGCTCAAAACCGTAGTCTTTCTTAATCTGTTTATCAATGCCTTTGATTTGTTCAATCTGAGACAGCTCAAAAACAGACTGGGCATTGTCGGTTACCGGACCGTAACTGTCAACCGCAATGGTAACGGGCCCCATGCCGAGCATACCGAAAGCCACCAGACCGAAGGCAAAGACTGTCGGATAAACCATATAGGCATCCAGCCCCTCACGGGCGGCAAAAAAGGCGATTACCATCAGGCCGACCATGACCAGACCTTTCCAGAATGCGGAGAAATTACCGGCAACAATACCGGAAATAATATTCAGGGAAGCGCCGGCTTCACGGCTGGCATTGACAATTTCCTGAACATGTTTGGATTTTGACGAAGTGAAAATCTTGGTAAATTCCGGAATAATCGCGGCGGCAAAAGTACCGCAGCTGATAATAACCGAAAGCTTCCACCACAAATCTTCGCCCATATCGCCGATCATCACATAGGAAACGCCGAACGTAACCAAAATCGAAATAAGCGACGTCAGCCAAACCAATGAAGTCAGCGGCGTTTCAAAATTAAACGCTTTGGCCTTGCCGAAAACGGCTTTGCAAATACCGTTGTTCAGCAAATAAGAGACCACCGAGGTAATAATCATCAAAACGCGCATGGTAAAAATCCAGACAATCAGCCTTGCCTGAATGTCAATACCGCCGGCCATCTGGGTCAGCTCGCCGTTTGGCGCATACATCATGCCTGCCGCCAAAACAATAAAACTGATGAGAGCCACGCCGGTCACGCCGTAAGTTTCAAAACCGTCGGCGGTCGGCCCGACGGAGTCGCCGGCATTATCACCGGTACAGTCGGCTATCACGCCCGGATTGCGGGCATCGTCTTCATCAATTTTGAAAATGATTTTCATCAAATCGGCACCGATATCGGCAATCTTCGTAAAGATACCGCCGCAGATACGCAATGCCGATGCGCCCAGGGATTCGCCGATGGCAAAACCGATAAAGCAGGCACCGGCGCTTTCTCTCGGCACAAACAGCAGAATGATAATCATCATAATCAACTCGACGCAAATCAGCAAAACGCCGATAGACATTCCCGAGCGCAGCGGCAGGCTCATCACCGAATACGGATTGGCCCGCAAAGAGAGAAACGCGGTGCGCGAATTGGCATAAGTATTAATGCGCATGCCGAACCAGGCAACGGCAAAAGACCCCAGAATACCCAGGATGGACCAGCCCAAAATCGTCAAAACTTTCGGCAGCGGCGTCGCATTCAGATAGAAGAAATAGTAAAAAATACATGCTGCAATAAAGATTTCCAGCAACAGCAAAAGCTTAGCCTGCTGTTTCATATACGTTTTACAGGTTTCATAAATCAGGTTAGAAATCTTCAACATCGATTCGTGAGCCGGCATTTTTTTGATTCTGACAAACTCATAAAAGCCGAACACCATTCCCAACACGCAAATTCCGATGCCGTACATCAGGATTTGGCTGCCGGTAATTGCATAGCCCCAGATATTATACCCGACGTCCAGCGAAGGAACCTTCAGGTCAATCTCGGAAGCATAGGCGCCTTGCATCAGAGCAAGCATAACCAGCAAAACCGCAGCTGCGGCATTGCCAATTTTCTTCAATGCTAACATGCTATAATTCCTTATAAAGTTAATCCAATTGTTATAGTCATAGTCTATAGCCCGGATTCGTTTCAGGCAAGCTATATCCTATCATGCGGTTAATAATATGCGCTGTTTCTAAACAATGTATTAAGTCATTGTAAGATTCTCCCAAAATACTGTAGAAAAAAGCACAAAGCGATAGATTAAAACGAGATAATCTGCTATATTATAAGCTGTTTTTCAGGGAGAAGACTAAAATGAAGAAATCACTGCTTTTAAGTTTGCTGGTTCTCTTATCGGCTTGCGCCGGCGAACCGAAAGAAACCTATCCTTATGGAATGAGCGAAAAGGAATGGAACGAACTGTCCATTAAAGACAAGGTTCGGATTCGCCGTGATATTTATTTCTACGAACGGGGCAATATCAATTTTGTTAATCCGGAAATGGAAATTGAAGGGCGCAAGGAACTGCCCAATCCTTACCTGCAAAAGAAACAGCCCGCCGTCAAAAGCGAACCGGCCAAGCTGGTCGAACCGACCGCACAATAAAAAAAGCCCGGAATTTTCCGGGCTTTACTGTATAACCATTTATTTACCATCTTTGCATTAAACTGCCTACAACACTATCTGCTTAAAGGATTAAAATATGAAAAAACTACTTGCCTTTTCTCTGCTTTTCGCCCTTTCTGCCGCTAATGCGCAGGCCGCCGGCTGGCTCAACCCCTATGTCGGCATTGACTATGCCTATACCAACGCCGGTTACGGCAATTATACCGACAAGGCTCTCAAAGACCAAACCGATTCTTACATCCTGTCCGCCGGCATCAAAATTCTGCCCGGATTGGCGGTCGAAGGCTTCTATCAGCAGTCTGCCCATGAAAAAAACACCTCGGCAAACGTTATCCTTCCCGGAGACAGCCTCAAAACCGATATGTCGCTGCGCGCTTACGGCGTTGACGTCGTCAACGACTTTCTGAACCTCGGCCTGGTTGAAATACTCGGCTCCGTCGGTATTGCCCGCTACGACGTAAAAGTGTCGCAGGACTATTTTGTCAACGGTACCGGCGGCCACACAAACAAAACATACAGCGGCGAAGGCCTGCGCTTTGGTATCGGCGCACAGATAAATCTGACTGACAGCTGGTCTCTCCGCGGTATGGGCCGCTACTCGGTCACCAATATCGAAAAGATTGATGACTTTAAAGAAATCACGCTCGGCCTGCGTTACAGTTTCTAAAAGCTGGCCCTTACGCAATAAAAACCCGGTTTTCGCCGGGTTTTTATTTGACAAAAAGACAAAGCTTGAGTAAATTCATGCCATCAATTTATTATTTACTTTCTAAACAATTATCATTATGAACACAACTAATCCCGGGATTTTTATCCCTCTGATTCATTCGCTCTCCGAATTGGTTTACATCGATTCTCCGGCCGAGTACCAAAAACTGTTTGCCACTGCACAGGAAAAAATTTCTGCTGCCTTGCAGGAAATATCTGTTGAACATTTCGTCTTTCCGGCCTGCCGGATTTGTCTGGACAACAAGACCGGACAGCCTGATTTTTATCAGGGGCTTTCAGTCTTTCTCTGCCGTCCGCACCAGATCGAATATGTCAAAGCCATGCCTGCAATCAAAAAAGCTTTAGCTTATCCTGACATTTTTGCGGAAGACGCTTACACCGTCCCGTTGCAAAATGTTCCGGCTCCGGGCTTCGGACAGATTTCAAAATCCGTTTTTTGCCCGGTAAAAGAAACCGTCTCGCTGAGCATGTTCAAAACACATCTCACCCTGCTGGCAAATCTGTTAAAACAGCTTTACGGCTGCAGCGGCCTTAAAGCATCGCTGTCCTTGGTTTTAAAAGATGACGGCTTGGAAATCCACGGCATTTCGCCGGCTACCCTAAACGCCAACCATCTGGCCTGGCAGCAACATCTGGGTAAAGCCTTGCGCCGAAACAATTATGATCCGAGGTTTTATTCCACCTGGTCAACCAACGGGGAACTTGATGCTTACTACCGCCGCAAGAATAAAGAACGGCAGGAAAAAATGGAGCGGGACTATATTGAAAAGATTACCGCCCGTAACGCCGAATAATTATTCTTTCCGCCCAAACCGGCTCATTCCGAGCCGGTTTTTTATTTTTCCGCCCGCCGGCCCCAGAGCAAAAAACTTGAATATGGCATTCTGACAATTATATCAAAGCCAACGACAACCGCCTGACAAGGAGTTTTACGCCATGTATCAGTTACACCCGGCAAACCGGCGCGGCCGCACCTATACCGGCTGGCTTGACAGTTATCACACCTTTTCCTTCGGAAGCTATCACGATCCCCGCTATATGAACTTCGGCAGTCTGAGAGTCATTAATGATGACATCGTCGCCCCCGGCACAGGGTTTGACATGCATCCACATGATAATATGGAAATTGTCAGCATCGTTCTTCGGGGAAAGTTACAGCACAGAGACAATCTTGGCAACGGTGATGTTTTAAAGCCGGGAGACGTCCAAAAAATGACCGCCGGCTCCGGTATCATACACAGCGAATTCAATCCATCAGACAAGGAACCGGTCCATTTTCTGCAAATATGGATTATCCCCAATATGCTCGACCTTCGTCCGTCTTATGAACAAAAGGCCTTCAACCGCAAAAGCATGACCAACCGATTAACGCTTTTGGTTTCGCCCGACGGGCATAACGGTTCTCTCGAAATTCACCAAGATGCCGAGATATGGCAGATTTTACTGGAAGAAAACAAAGACACCGAATTTGCCATTAATCACAGCCGCAAAATCTGGATTCAGGTCGCGGAAGGTTCCGTCTCAACCAATGAACATCTGCTGGTCGCCGGTGACGGTCTGGCCGTCAGCGACGAAGAAGACATTATTCGTCTGCGCGGCATCGACAAACTGTCCAACATCATCATCTTTAATCTAAGGGCATAAAAAAGAGCGGAACTCCGCTCTTTTTTATATTATTCTGCCGGCCGCCCGGCAGATGCCTTCTGTTTTCTCAGGCAAGCTTAACCTCATAGGCGTTGCCGGGCAGATCTTTCACGATAATTCCCTGCGCGGCCAGCTCATCGCGAATGGCGTCAGACTTCGCCCAGTCTTTGTTTACCCGCGCCTGTTTGCGTTCTTCCAGTTTTGCCTGAATTTCAGGAGAAAGCTCCAGCGGCTGCTCCGCCTCCGGTTTAACCTTTGCCAAGCCCAGACCTAAAACTTCATCGGCAGACTCCATAAACCTGACTTTCAAAACCGCCGGCAAATCTTTGTCTTTAATAACCGTCCAAACCAGAGCCAAAGCCTGCGGCGTTTTCAAATCGTCAAACAGAAAAGCGTTAAACTGTTCCGTATAACTGTCAAAAGTTTTTTCCTGCTCGGCTGACACCGGTGCTGCGCCGGCCGCTTTAAATTCCAGATATTTGTTATACAAATTCTTCAGCGCTGCTGCGGCAGCATCCAGATTCTCATAAGAAAAAACCAGCGATGAACGATAATGCGAGGTCAGACACAGATAGCGGTAAGCTTCCGGTTTATAGCCTTTTTCGACCAACGTATCCAGCGTGATGAAATTGCCTTTCGACTTAGACATCTTTTCATCGTTCTTCATTTGCAGAAATTCTCCGTGCAGCCAGCAATTGCACCACTTATGTCCCAGATAAGCCTCGCTTTGGGCAATTTCGTTTTCATGGTGTACCGCCACATGGTCAATACCGCCGCAGTGAATATCCAAATGCGGCCCCAGATGTTTTACCGACATCGTCGAGCATTCGATATGCCAGCCCGGATAACCGCGCCCCCATTTGGTATCCCATTGCAAAATTTGATTTTTAAATTTGGAAGATGTAAACCACAACACAAAATCGGATTCATTGCGCTTGTTTTCATCGGTTTCCACCCGCGCGCCATGCTTCAAATCATCGCGTTTCTGCCCTGACAGGCTGCCGTAAGCCGGAAATTTGGACGTGTCAAAATAAACATTCCCGTTTGAAAAATAGGCATAGCCTTTACGCTCCAGCTCTTCCACAAACTTAATCATATCCTGAACATGCTCGGTTGCGCGGCAGACAATATCCGGCCGGTCAATATTCAAAGCCTGCGTATGCTTGAAAAACGTATCTTCATATTTGCGGGCAATGTCCATCACCGTTTTATGCTCTTTTTCCGCCGCCAGCACCATCTTGTCGTCACCCTCGTCGGCATCGCTCGTCAGGTGCCCGACATCAGTAATATTCATGGCGTGTTTCAGCGGAAAACCGGCCCGTTTGATTGTTTTACGCAGCACGTCTTCAAAAATATACGTGCGCAGATTGCCGATATGGGCATAGTTATAAACCGTCGGACCACAACAATACATTCTGACCACTCCGTCCGGATTAGAGGGAACCAGGGGTTCAACCTGGCGGCTGTATGTATTGTATAATTTCAATGTCATTGTTGTTGTCCTTAAAATTGTTTTAAACCATTGGAATTTCTAGCACGGGAAGCCGGCTTTGTCAATTGCGGCTTTCATTAAAACCTTCGGCCACCTGCCGTGGAATTTCGCCCACGGCAGATTATCTTTAAAACACCCAAAACAAGGAGACCGCAATGATTAACCTCGATGACAACAACCAGCCGGTTTCACCCGAAATCGGCAAAATCAGAATTAAAGACTTCTCCGATATGTCCTACACGGCAGATGACGACAAAGATTTCCACATCAGAACCGTCCGCGACGAGACGCTGATTGATTCTGCCGGAGAACTGGACGATTCGCATGAATTTGCCCTGAACATGTTCGACCGCGGCAATGCCTCCGACCTGCCCGACAGCGACCGCAGCCAGAACTGTCGAACCGATGGCATTAACCGGCAAACCTGTTTTGACCGAGACCGTTAAAAAACACTCTCAGCGTTCATTCATGGCCAAACGAAGACGGGCGCTGCTGCCTTGTTCCTGAACGTTTGTCGCAACATAGCGGTCATTGTATTTATTCGCCCGGTTGCGCAGCCCTTGGGCAAAACGCGATTCTTTCACCTCACCTCTTTTTACCTTTAAGGTCGTTTGCTTATACATGTGAAAACGCCGTTCAGTCATAATCTGATTATAAAATGCCGCTTCCGCCGCCGGCTGCTCTGCCAGCGCATTAACCACCGCCACCCGCTCTGTTGTTGAACGCGGCAGCGCGATTTTTGCTCCGGTTTTGCGTGCGGCCTTCAAAGCCTGGTCTATAAATTCTTTTGCCGTCTGCGGCGTATGATTGACATAAATGTCAAAAACCAGCTGCCCGATACTCTCGTTTCGATAATCGCCGATTTTATACTGGTCAAAATACAAACGGTGATAAATCTGCATTGCCTGGCTTCGTTTAAGCTCTTTCACCTTCTGCGGAAACTTAAGCCGGGCGGCTTCTTTCGGAAAACGCTTCCGGTAAGAATCCAACGTCGGCTGAATAATCCCCATATTGGTCGGCTGGTCGATTGTCTCATCGGCATAGCCGCCTTCGCTTTCAAAAATATCTTTCATATAACGCTTGAACAATTTGTCTTTCTGCGCCTCGGAACGTTTGAAACCCGGGGCTTCGGCCGCAGATACCCTGCCGGAACTTTTTGCTTCTGATTGTCCGCCCTGTACCGCTTGCGCCTGCTGCTCCCAAACTTCTGCAAAATCAGCGGCATCACCTTCCGGCACCGCTTGCCGATTGGTTCCCAAAGCTGCTTTTTCTTTATCGGCAGGCTTGTCCCTAACCGAATGATACAATCCGTAACTGCTCAGCCCGATCCCGAGCGTTAACAGGGAACCCATTGCTATTTTCCGCCCGCAGCGTTCCAATGAAGCCAAATCAAACGGCGACCGGACATTTTGCGACAGCGACCGAAAACCGCCCGCCAGCATTTCTCCCGCTTTGAACAGCGCGGCCTTGCCCTGCGCTTTGAACTTCCCGACCAAATAACGGTTATAGGCGGCCTGCATTCTTTTAACATGTTCGCCTGCCACTTCAACCGTATATTTCCGCTCCGGATAAATCCGGTCGAGTTTGCGCGTCAAAGAAACCGCACGGTTATATTTTGCCTGTGCCCGACGCAAAACCAGCTCGACGATTTGTGTATCCCGGCGCTCGACATTGCGCAATTTAAACGGCACCACATAAACCGCGCCGTTCATCTCAATCTGCCGCGGCGCAATTCCCGCTTCTTTGTATTTACGTCGTTCGTCCTTCTGCTGATCAAAATAATCTGCCAGAAAATTTTTCTGAATTTCCTCCGCTGAACCGGACAAAGTATATTCCACCGGGATAATAACGGCTTCGTTGTTGATTTTCATCTGCAGGGGACGTCTGTTCTGGTCGGCATATTCCTGCAACAATTTCTGGCGGTTGGCTGAATTCATCGCCTTATCCTTTCTGATTAGTCATATATTTTACCATAGACCAAAACAACAATGAACGCAACAATTTTAATTTGTCCATTTTGCGTCAACCGGTCCTTGCTGTCTTTAAGGTTTATAACCCCTTCAATCACCGGCGGATAAAGTTAAATTAACCGGGGTAAAATTAAACAGACACAAGGAGAATGACGATGAATAAATCAAATCAGTTGGAACCGATGCTGAACGCTTTTTTGTCAGACCTCGCCGTCCTGAACATCAAAGTGCACAACCTGCACTGGAACGTTGAAGGCAGAGAGTTTGCCCTCATTCACGAAATGACGGAAAAAATTTACAAAATGCTGCAGGATCAATTTGACGAAACGGCCGAAGTAATGAAAATGCAGTGCGAAATGCCGCTGGGAACCATGGCAGAATATTTGAAAAATACCCGAATTAAAGAAATTTCCTCCTGCAATTACAGCGTTGCCGAAGTCCTGGATTTTCTGGACGAAGACTGCCGGCTTCTGATTTCCCGTGCAGAAGAAGTGCGGGAAACAGCCGACAAACAGGATAATTATCAAATTGCCAACCTGCTGGAAGACTATCTGGCTCTTTACGCCAAATACCATTGGATGCTGACAGCTTCGCGCCGGGCCGCCGCTATGACCGAATAACCGCAAAAAAGGGATCCTCTGCCTTTCGGATCCCTTTTTCTTAACCTGCCGGCTCTACATCAGATGCAAACCGCCGGTTACACCGTAAACCTCCGCCGTAACATAGCTCGATTCGCCAGAAGCCAGAAAAACATATACCGGAGCCAGTTCAACCGGCTGCCCCGCTCTTTTCAGCGGCACTTTTTTGCCAAATTCCGGAATATTTTCCTGCGGCTGCCCGCCGCATATCTGCAACGGTGTCCAAATCGGACCGGGAGCCACGCAGTTCACGCGAATGCCTTTTGAAGCAACCTGTTTCGCCAGAGCCCGCGTAAACCCGATAATGGCACATTTCGTAGAAGCATAATCAATCAAAATTTCTCCCGGATAATATGCCTGAACCGATGACGTCGTAACAATCGTTCCCCCTTCCGGCAAAAAAGGAAGAGCGGCCTGCGTCAGCCAGAACAGAGAAAAGACATTGGTGGCAAAAGTTTTCACCATCTGCTCACTGCTCAGCGTCATAATATCCCGGTTATACTGCTGGCGTCCGGCTACCATTGTCAGATTATCCAGGCCGCCCAAAGCATCGGCAGCCGCTTTCACAATCCGGCGGCAGGAAGTTTCATCACTGATGTCCCCCGGAATAAGAAAAATTTTATGTCCCTCGCTTTCCAAAAGATTCTGCAATTCTTCCGCATCGCTTTGTTCAAAAGCCAGATAATTGACGGCCACTTCTGCCCCCTCCCGCGCATAAGCGATTGCGGCCGCCCAGCCGATACCGGAATCTCCCCCGGTTACCAGCATTTTTCTTCCCGCCAGCCGACCGTGCCCGATATAGCTTTTCTCTCCGCAGTCCGGCCGCGGCTCCATTAAATTTTGCAAGCCTGGTGCTTCCTGTGGCTGCTTGGCAAAATCTCCGTGAAAATAAGCCGTCGTCGGATTAATCAGTTTTGTTTTTTCATTCATTTTTTCCTCCCTGACAATATAAGTTACGCCCGGCTATTTAATCATCTTTGAACGGCTTGCACCGGTTATAAATCTAATGATTATCCTTTTCGTACAAAAAACGGGCCGCCTCAAAGGCGGCCCGTTTTTTTAATCACGCTTCGGAAGTTTCGTCTTCAACCAGACTGTCAAACACATCCTGCAACGACACAACGGCCAAAGCCAGTGCCGCTTTTGTCGGCACGCTGTCGGCCAAAGCGTTCAGCATCAAAAAATCATGTATGGTTCCGTTAATCCGGACAGATCCCACCGTTACGCCGGCTTCATCCAGTTTGCGGGCATATGCCTCTCCTTCATCGCGCAAAACGTCATTTTCGTCAGTAATGATTAATGCTGCCGGCAAGCCTTCCAGTTCTTCGCTGGCAGCACGCAGCGGACTGGCATAAATCTCCCCGCGGCTGTTTTCATCGGGAGCATACTGTTTCCAAAACCACTCCATCGCCTTCTTTGTTAACCATGGCCCTTCGGCAAACGCGTTATATGATTTTGTTTCAAATGCGGCGTCGGTCACCGGATACAGCAGCAGCTGAAAATCAATCTCCGGCTTATTATCATTGGCTTTGGCCATTAATGCCATCACGGCAGCCATATTGCCGCCGACACTGTCACCCGCCACCGCCAGACGCCCGGTATCCAAATTATACTTGGCACCGTATTCCGCCACATATTGCAAAACGGCAAACAAATCGTTGGTCGTTTGCGGATATTGAGCCTCCGGCGAAGGCGTATAAACCGGAAACACCACCGCTGCCGGAATTTCATCGGCCAGCTGACGAATCAGACGGTCATGTGTCGTTTCGTCTCCCATCACCCAGCCGCCGCCATGAATATAAAACACCACCGGCAGGGTATCGTCAACATCCGCAGGTCTGACAATCAGCACCCGCATTTCCCTGCCGTTGTCCAACGGCACTTTTATCTCTTCGATTTTAGCCTCCGGTTTGACGCCCTCGTCTTTCTGAACCTCCCGAAGCACTTGGCGCGCTTCCTGCGGTGTCAGTTCATATAAAGGTTTTCCGCCGGCTTTTTCCAATTCCGATACAAACTTTTGAACCGGTTTAACCAAATCTGCCTCATGCATTTTATCCTCCTGCAACTGTTTTTGTTACAAGGATATATGCCGGACAGCCGCGGTTTCAAGAGCCGGACGGCTTGCTATCCCATCAGCTTGCCGTCATGGCTGACATTCGCCGCCGGCATGTCCGCAAAATGAATACCGACAAAAAGGCCTTCCGCCCCGAAACGGCGAACGGCAAAATCTTTCAACTGCCGAGCCAGTTCCGCCTTTTTATCGCCGAAACCGATTGACTTGAATTCAACCAGCGCCCCGATGTTTTCCGTCGTACCCCCAAACAGAATTGCCGCCCCGCTGTTAATTTTAACCGTTACATAATTTTTCGGCTTGTTCAGCACCCGAACCGCAATCTCACTGAGTTCGTCCAGCATCTCGGCAGTTACTTCCGTTCTTGCATTCGTATCTATTGTAATAAACGGCATCTTATGTCTCCTTAAGTATTTTTATGTTAAAAACCGATATTCTCTCACCACCACAGGCTTTCTTCCGCCTCTTCCTGCGTCCATCGGCAGAGAGCCATGTCAACCTTTTCCTCCGCGGTAAAAACGACCCCTTCGGCCTGAAGCAAAGCATACTGCCTGTCGCCGAAAGCCAATCCGCCGTCTTTATAAACCACCCGCTGCCAGGGCACATGATCTTCATCATCTGTCTGATGCAGCGCATATCCGACGGCCCGGGAAGCATGGGCATTCCCCGCCAGCCGGGCAACCTGCCCGTATGACATCACCCGCCCCGGCGGAATCCGGCAGACAATTTCATAAACCCGCCGGTTAAAATTAGTCATCGCTGCCCCGGGAAAATTGCAAAACAGCCTTTCCGTCCTGCAAAACCAGTTCCCGGTCAGTCAGTTTTTTAATCCGATACGCCTCGCTGAAATCTATTGTCTGACCGTTGCCAATGCTCTTGCCTTGCAAAACCAGCTCACTGCCGCGGCGGCTCCAGCTCTCGTAAACCAGCGTGCTCATATTGATTGAAGAAGCCTTGCCGCCATCTTCCAGCCAAACGCCCTGTACGGCTCCCGCCATTCCCGGCACCGGCTGCAGCCATTTTCCCTCAACTGCAGGCTCATGACAACCTGCCAGCAGCATCAGCGGCAAAAACAACAGCAGCAAATTCTGTAATTTTATCATCATTCTTCTCCTTGTTAAACCTGTTTGTCATCGGCCTTTTCTGACGGCTCGGCTTTTTCGCCGTGATGCCCGCGCAGATTGGCCAGAAATTGAGCCTCTATCTTCATATATTGGGTCAGCAGCCATTTCGACTGCGCGAGAACAATGACGGAAATCAGCAACAACAGCAGCGAAACCTTGGCATCCTCGGTCAAAAACTTGTGAACCACCATCACAATGAAAAACGCCACCACCAAAAGCCGGAAACTGGTCATCAAAACCAGCGGCAGCCGATTCGTCTTTTTTGATATCCAGAGTTTGTAATAAATCTTGGCCAAAATGCTGTTTGAAATAAAAAAGTTTTTGACGTTTTCGGCATTTTCTCCCCAATTGCCGCAAAAATCAAATTTTTCGCCTACTTTTTTTACCCAGCTGTTTTCGGTTACGCTTTCTGCCCGCGGTTTTCTGATTTTACACAAAACCTTCACTACCGTATCCCGCAGAAAAGCCGGCAAAATCGCTTCCCAGCCGATTAGCGCCTTCAAAAACGGCGCCATGGCAATCAGCGTAACCGCCGTCATCACGACCCGGCCGCCTATTCCCGGTAAAACTCCGGCCACCAACGGCTGCAGATAATGTCCCGACAGCAGAATAATCGTATATAAAATCATTGAGAACAAAATCATACGCAGCAAATAATTTTTAAACAGCTCGGTCCATAACCGCTCTTCCGAAGGGCTGACTTTAACTTCTTTCTCCGTCCGGCTGATATAAGCCTGCCATGATTTCGGCGCCGCCCGCAAAACAAACTGATAAAAAGGGCCGGCCGCTTTAATCATCATCGGCGTCAAAAATGTGGTAATTACCGAAACGGCCACAATAATCGGATAAACCCGGGCATCCAGAACTTTCAGACTCAAACCGAGACTGGCAATAATAAAAGCAAATTCACCCACCTGCGCCAAAGAAAAACCGCACAAAATCGCCGTTTTCACAGGCTGTCCGGAGATAATGAATCCCAAACAGGAAAAAGCCACCTTGCCGGCAATAACAATCAGCGTAATCAAAAAAATCGGCCAGGCAAACTCGACAAACATCGACGGATCAACCATCATTCCGACCGAAACAAAAAATACCGCGCCGAAAAAATCCTTAATCGGCTGAATATTGCGCTCGATTCGGTGAATCAGGCTGCTCTCCGCCAAAATAGACCCCATGATAAAAGCGCCCAGCGCTGCGGAAAAACCGGAATATGTTGCCATATAAACCATGCCGAAACACAAACTGATGGTAATCAGCAGCAACATTTCATCCGTCAGAAAGCCTTCGATTCGTTTCAAAAAAGTCGGCACCAGATAAATGCCGCTGACAAAACACAACACCAAAAAAGAAATCAGTTTCAGCGTACTTATCAGCAGTTCCCCGCCGTCAATACTGTTGCCGAGAGCAATTGTCGGCAGCAGCACCAGCATCAGGATTCCCATAATATCCTCCACCACCAACACCCCGAAAACCAAATCCGTAAACCGCTGTTTTTTTACGTTAAGGTCATCAAAAGCCTTAATGATAATCGTCGTTGACGACATTGAAATCATACTGCCGAGAAAAAAACTGTCCATCGTTGACCAGCCGAGCAGAATACCGGTGCTGTATCCTAAATAAAGCATAAACAGAATATTGGCATTGGCCGTAATCATTGCCGCTTTGCCTACGTTCATCATCTTTTTAAAACTGAATTCCAGCCCCAGCCCGAACAATAAAAAAATCACGCCGATATCTGCCCACAATGTCAGGTTCTCCCTGTCGCTGACAGTCGGCAGCAAATTAAAAAACGGACCCGCCAGAATTCCCGCCACGACATACCCCAGCACAATCGGCTGTTTCAGCTTTTTACAGATAAGCGTGGTTATTCCGGCATAAATGGTAATTAATGTCAGATCGACAATCAGGGCATGAATATGATGCATTCTTTTTCCGTTGCGCAATAAATTGAATTTCTGCGTTAAAAATAGTTTGTTACGGTTTAAATTTCATTAAAATTGAGATTAAACAATTTCAAAACACATTGCCGTAGCATCATCGGCACTTCCCGTTTCTTTTTTGCCTTGAACAACTTTCATTGCCGAAGCACTGACATCTCCCGCCGATTTTAGTTCATACTGTCTTAATTTCTGCCCCAGAGCCGCCAATGAGGAAAACGTTTTGCCCGCTGCCGCCAGCTCTGCGGCATCTGCCAGACCAAACTTAAGAACTTTCTCAATAAAACCGTCGGAACTCAGCATAAACGATTTCAACTCAGACGCTGAAACGGACATTTCCCAAACATCGCCCCGGTTCAGATAATTTATTTTTTTCCCGGCGGCCGACACCGGCTCCGCTCCGCCGATGAAACGATCCAAAACCGCGTCTCCGCCATAAAAGGGAACCCAATACCCACCAGGAAAAACCCCGAGGCTTTGCCGGGTTTGTTTCATATAGAAATATCTGACCTTAGCTTTCTCCTCCGCCGACAGATTATCAAAATCCGGCTTCTCCCGGCGGATTTCAGCTTCACGCGCAGCTCTTATCTTTTCCAACACCGAACTGCCGACAACGGTTTCCAGCCTCCCGTCCCGATATTCAAGCAGCAAACAACAGTCCCCCGAACCGACGGCCTCCCACCGGCTGCCCCTCTGCCGGACGGCAATAACTGCCGCTGAGGGCGTCCGAAAACGTTCACAAGAACCGAACAACGGCTGCACCTGCCGCGTTGCTTCCCCAACCGAAAGTTTTAGAACCTGCCGCAGTCCGAGCCTTTCATCCGCCATATTCGCCAGCAGACGTTCAGCCAGTTTCTCGGCCCACACTCTTGCCGACGAATATCCCCCGCTCACTATATCCGGCAGACTGACAAGATTTCCCCGAACATCAACGTCTTTAAGAAATCCCGTGGCCCCGTCGGCAACAACTGCCGCTCCCGAAACATTTCCCTGACCGCCCTCATCATAAAGCATAACGTCCTCTTGCTTAATGTCATTCATATCCAGAGAACTGATTAATTTTAAAGCCATTGCCTGCCCTTTTTAATACCGGAATAACCCAAACTGCTTTAACAATATATTGATTCTCTTAAATTTTATTTACCGAAAATAAAAATTTTCGGCTCACTCCGTCCCGAACAATAAAGCCGCGTCACCGCGGCTTTATAAATGTCAAATTTTCTTTTTTGGAAACAAATTACTTATACAGCGAATTGCCTTTAAAGTAATTAATTCCCATTGCCGTTTTCACTTCGTCCAGCGTTCGGGAAGCCGTTTCTCTCGCTTTTTCGCTGCCGGCTTTCAACATATCGAAAATCTGTCCCAAATCCTGAGCAAAAACTTCCCGTTTTTCGCGGATAGGTTTCAGCTCGTTCTGTAAAATTTCATTCAAAAATTTCTTAACCGTCCCGTCACCCAGACCGCCTTTGCGGTAATGCGCTTTCAGTTCGTCAAGATTCTGATAGGACGGCAGAAAAGCGGCAAAATGTTCGTCACGGCAAAAGGCATCCAAATAAATAAACACCGGGTTATTTTCGGTATGCCCCGGATCCTCCACCCGCAGATGAGTCGGATCGGTAAACATGCTCTGAACTTTTTTCTTCAGCTCATTCGAACTGTCTGACAGATAAATGCAATTGCCCAAAGACTTGCTCATTTTCGCCGCACCGTCTAACCCCGGCAAACGGGAACACATGCTGTTTTCCGGCAAAATAGCCGTCGGCTCCGCCAAAACCTCTTTATAAATCGTATTGAACGAACGCACGATTTCCCGGGTCTGCTCAATCATCGGCAGCTGATCTTCGCCGACCGGCACCAGATTCGCTTTAAATGCGGTAATGTCAGCCGCCTGACTTATCGGATAAGTAAAGAAACCGACCGGAATACTCTGTTTAAACCCGCGCATCTGAATCTCGTTTTTAACCGTCGGATTCCGTTGCAAACGAGAAACCGTAACCAAATTCATATAATAGAAAGATAACTCGCAAAGTTCGGGAATCTGCGATTGAATAAAAATCGTCGCTTTTTTCGGATCCAAACCGCAAGCCAGATAATCCAGCGCCACTTCCGAAATATTGTTCCGAACTTTGTTAATGTCATCGGCATTGTCCGTCAACGCCTGCGCATCGGCAATCATAATATAAATATTCTGATAATTGCCGCTGTTCTGCATCTCGACACGGCGCTTTAACGAACCGACATAATGCCCCAAATGCAGTTTTCCGGTGGGTCTGTCCCCGGTTAAAATAACGTCCATGAATATAATCCCTCAAAAAATTTCTTCTTCAAGCAATTAGCATACCCCGCTAACCTTGTCAAGCTGACAGCCGCCCCGGAAACCCTGCCGGAAAACTTTTTATCCATAAATGGCGCACCCGGAGAGATTGGCTCCTTTCTGTCGCCGCTGCGTCGTCGTTCGGCTTCGCCTCACCGGCATACGCTGTCTGCCTCTCCTCCTTGTCAAACCCACTTTTTCGCAGGTTCAAATCCACCGATACCCAACATAAAAATACCACCCGCTGAAGGGGTGGCATTTTTTATGGCGTACCCGGAGGAAGCGCTAAGTAAAAATAACCGCTGCTCCGGTTATTTTTATCTGCAAGCTCTCTGTAACATCTTAATGAGTGAGGAAAATTCTTAACCGAAACGAATTTAGATGCCTGAGAACGAACCCGGGTTCGACCCTTCCGGGAAGCCACAAAAATAGCTCCTCACCTTCACGGTGGGGAGCTGTTTTTTAATCTGGCGTACCCTAGTCGACAATCTTAGAACTAACCACCGGGATAAAATATTACTTATAGGCCAACAACTTCCAAATTTGTTAACTTTTTAAAAATATAAATTTATTCACAAAGTTCCAATTCCTGCCTTAATTTATCGATTCGCCCGATCCACTCCCAGGTGTTCGGAAATTCCGAATAGCTGGCTTTTTCAAGCTCCGCCGCCACAGCAGCGCCAGCCACAGGATAAGTTGGACAATTTTCATAAGACACCTGCCTGCATGAGACTAAGCAACTCAGTACGGCCGGCATTAGGACGAGCCTGAATTTCTGCCTTTTTCTTTTCCACATATCTGATCACCTCCACTTGCTCTTTTACAATCCTAACCTCTGCATGACTGCGGCCAAGCAGATAAGCTCCACCAAGAGCAGCAGCCAAAATAACAATACCAAACGCATTTTTCATTACATCCCCGCAATCAGTAACATAAAAGCCCGGGCCACATTTTCCGCATACTCCGGCTTTAAAATAGAAACGGCGGCCAAAACCACCGCCGCAACTGCAATTAAATGAAATTTGTATTTTTTTAATTTAGACATACAGCCAACGCTCCGCCAAGATAAGCCCCAAACAACCACTCGCCCCAATCCCAGCCTGATTTTCCCAGTGCTTTAAGCTTTTCAAGCAAACCGCCTAACCAATAGCAGACACCCATAGCAAGGCCGGAAAGCATTAGCGACAGATTCCCGAAGTATAGCCCCCACAGAAACGTAATGATAAGGCCGGTCAGCGTTACCCCACAAAATCCGAACAGTTTCGGGTATTCATACAACCAGACAGTTTTTCCCCTAAAACTGACACGGCAGGAATAGAGCAAATCGTCGATCAGTTCACATTCACGATATCGTACTAAATTCGGATTAAGCTTGCCGCCCTCCAGCAACCGGCCAATATACAATCCCCAGCCATACAGCTGATAGCTGACATAACAACAAATGAACCCAACAATGGCTTTTTCAAGACTGTTTCCAAAATAGAAATACCCGAAAATACCGAAAAACAGCGCATACCAGATTTTGCTCTCCAGGATATACTCTTTCCACAAGCCGCCGCGGATTCGCCATAAAAACGCGGATAATGCAATTATTAAATAAATCATACCTTCCACACTCCCTTTTCAATAATTTTAGCCACACGAACCGCTCTCTCTCCAACATCTTTGGCATATTTAGACGCCAAACATTCGGTTGCCGCTAGGATGTAATTGCCCACGCCGAGATAACTCAGCATTTTCTGAAATTTCAAAAGCCCGGCCATTCCAAGATTAAAAGCCATGTCAACCAAAGCATATTGGCGCTCATCATCCAGATTTTTCCAAAATGGAATCTGTCGCGCACATTCATCGGAAATACGCTTAATATCATTGCGGAGCAGATAAAAAGCCGCATTTTTGGTGATTCCGTCCCGCCAATCTCCGATAACCCGTTTTTCTTCGGCCGTCGGCGGATTAGTCTCCAAATTCCGCCCAACACCAATTGTCCAATATCCGGCCGGACATTTATATGGCTGCAATCTGATGCCCTCATGCAGACACAGCCTTTGCACCGCTTCATTCACATCAATCATTTCTTTTTCTCGCCTTTCTCTCCAGCATCACTTCCAGCTTAACTTTAAGCTCGGTCAATATTTCGTTGTTCTCTTTCAAAGCCTGCTCAATCGCATCAAATTTGGCCAAAGCATTGGATGAATCCCATTCAAGCCTGGTCACCTTCGTTTCAATTATTCCCTGCCATTTTCCAAACCTCAAAAAATTAACCACAACCCCGCACAAAGCCGCTAAGCCGGAAACCAATCCCCAGTCCATTATTTTTTTTCTCCAACAAAAAAGGGAGCTTTTCAGCTCCCTAAGCATCTTAACAAGTTTTTCGGTCATAATAATTCGCCTCGGCAAGATTTTTCTCAACCTTGCTCATATCCTTCAGCATATCGGACATCGCCATCATACTGGACAGCGGAAATCCCTTCTCGCCTAATTTCCGCATTTCTTCCAACATCATTTTGACGCCGGTATGCATATCAGAACGCATTTTTTCAATTTCATCGCGCGACATATCAGTTCTCCCCGTATTTTTTCATAAATTCCATCAGCTGAGCCGGCGTATCGGATTTTATTTTGATTTCGCCCATAAAAGTATTAAAACTTTTATCCGGCAGATTGGCGGCATATTTCTTGATTAAACCGGCCAAAAGATCCAAATCAATATACCCGCTCCCGTCATCCATCAGCTTCAAAGCCTTGCTTCCCTGCGTTGCCAGCTTATATTCCGCCGCAATATGAAGCCCCACATTGGACCAGGCATCAGCCAAACTTTCAGGTTGATTTTTGGCAAATTCATCTGCAAGAAAATCATTTGCCGCTTTCAGCGCATTCTCCAAACTAATTTTCATCTTTTATCCCTTCATATATAAGGGGAGCGGAGCAAAAACCCCGCTCCGGACTATTACTGTTTGGCAGAAGCCTTATTGGCAATAATAACGCCCTGCGCGCCTGCGGCCTCAGTCGTAATTGTCTGCGGTTCAAAAGCAACCGGCACACAACCCGGCAGCGGCTGCGGACACAACGCATTCAGAGGTATAACCTCTTTCGTGATGGCATTCAGACGGCTGTTAATGCTTGCAAACTCTTTGTTTGCAATAATAAACTGGAAGTCTGTAGCCTGCTTGTTGAGGGCGGCTTCTTTATCCAGACGGCAGATTTCGGCCTGCTGACGTTCACGACTGTCAACCAGCTCTTTGAAAATCGTCTCCAAACGACCGTTGACGCGTTCTTTTTCCGCGGCCATCCGGGTGGTATAATCTTCAAAAAGCTTCAAATCGCTCATGTCCGAATATTCTTTTGCCTGAAGTCTGGCAATTTCCAGATTCTGGCCCAGTTCAAAGCGATTAACCGGCGTATTGTCTGAACACGGCTGAACAAAGACGGTTTCATTGAACCCGCGGCCCCATCCGTTGCCGCAATAGCCATGATGACCACAGCCATTTTCTTCGCGGATAATCTGACGGACTTTTTCTTCGCTGGTCTTTGAACCCAAAGCAGTCGCACCCATTGCCGTACCGGCAGCGCCCAAACCTGTATTAAGCAGTTTCCAGGCAGCCGAGCCGATACCGGCTCCGTTAATTTCAAGACTCATATTGGTTCTCCTAAAAAAGCAAGCGGAATTGCTTGCCTTTTCAGGATAGCTGGAAGCTATGCCTTAAATAATGACCTTGACGTGACTTTAAGGGGAATACCCAACTCCAGCAAATCAGCCACCTGCAAGCCGTCAAGTGTCTTGTTAATGGCTCTGGCGTGAACTTTTTTAACCCACCGCTCACTGACGCCTGAAAATTCAGGAATTTGTTTGATAAACAAACCATCAATATAACGTCGCTTCATAATAATCAGCTCAAGCTTTGACAATTCTAAGGCCTCAAGCTTCTTCTCCAATAATTCTTTGTTGCGGCATGCCAACAAACTTTTTTTAAAATTTTCAAGCCCCGTCATTGAAACCCCATTTTTTGCTTATATATCAAAAAACGGAAAAAGGCCCGAATGAGCCTTTTCTTTACCGGGTGCTTCCGGTAAGGCGGAGCGTTGCCGCGCTCCGTCCCTTTTTAAATCCATTCCTCAAAAGTTTTAACATATACCCAAGGAAACTCTGCCTCTGAAGGCAAATCCCGCAAATATTGCCGGTAAGCAATCAGTTTTTCTTTATCGCCCTCTCTGAGCGGATAATCCGGCACGGCAACCAATATATCCGTCTGCTTAAGCAGCAAATTCCGCCGCTCCCGCACCTGCTGCGCTTTAGCCTCGTCGGAATAGCGATGAAAAACGGCCACTTCAACAATTTTGTCTTCCCGTTCCTCAAACTCAAAAGAAAAAGTTCCGTCACAGTCACTGTAGCCGCTTCTGTCCGCCAGCAGTTCTACCGGCTTGTAGCCGTCTGCCAGCAGCTGATGAGCATTAACTTCCAAGCCGTAATTAAATATAACGCCGGTCTCCGTCTCCAGATTAACCGGCGCATATTCCAACCGCCCGTTAACCAGTTTTGCATAATTTGTCATTGTTTCATCCTCACATATTGCAGTTTACCATATCCGTTTATATCTTTAGTTCCGTAACCGCCCCAAACCGACGCGGGATAACCGCTGTTGCCGCCGTTATCACCATTCCTTTCAAGCTCGATGTCAAAATAATTGTTAAACGTCGAGTCTCGATTGACGGTAATGTAACCGCCGCGGCCGGCACCGCCTGAAGCATCCGTCCCGGCCTCACACAAAACTAAGTCATACCAAGTATTCTTATTACCCCAGCTTGCCACCTGCAAACGGCTCGGCTGATCTTGCAGCCCGACACCGACACGCAGATGACATTTAGTATAAAAATACATCTTGCCGATAAATCCGGCAGCAGAGCCGGGATAGTTACAGCCGATATAACACCAGTTTGTCGTATTGCCGCCGCCCACCAACCAGAGCTTATAAACCCCGGGTTTAGGAACATCGACATAAAACCACTGACTGGCAGCATCCTGCGGGTTGGCAATTTCACCAAGTACCTGCCCGCGCTTGTATGGATCGGAATTACCACTGCCCAAAGGGTCAAAATTAAAAGGAATCCCCATAGCCTAACCTCCAAAACTTCCGGCATCGCTCATGCCAACATCGCCCCAACCTCGGTGCTTGGTTAACGCCACCAAATGACTCCTGCCGTTGGTAAAATCCGGGGTTAAACCGTTAACCCAGCGAATGCCGCCGGCATAAGACAGGTTAACCGTCTTGGCACCATTGGTAAAATAAACTTCAAAAATAACGGTGTACCATTCCTCGGGGAACGTCAGCCGCGAGGTGTCAATATTAATCGTCACATTGTCGGCAACTTTCAAAGACACACGTTCGTCATTGTCTTGCAGCACTAGCGTATAACTGCCGGACAGACTGCCCGGATTACGGTTTGCATCATAAGCAATTAATTTGCACTTTTGAATATCCGCGGCATAATCATTGTAATCAACTGCATGAAACACCGTTTTAGGTGTCAGACTGGTAACCCTGCCTTTTACATATTCAACCGCCGCCGCAATTATAGTCGCTGTAATGATTATACCGGTTTCATCATCATTCGTTCTATAATTACGATTATCTTCTATATTATAGTATGATTGGCGAGGATGTCCCATCCATCCATTATTAAAAACAATATTCCGTTTGTCGGTGCTTCCGGTATTAGTGGATATTAATACATTGGCAACTTCAAACTCTGCATTGTTCAAACTCCCGTCTGCATTAAATCCATTCGGAACCAATCCTTTCACCCCTGGCAGAGCATAGACTGAATTTCCGATATATCCCATCCCATTAAAGACTTGAGTGACGGCGGTAACTTTTCCGTCCTGATTATCAAATATGCACAAAGGCAGACTAACTCCGCCAACCCATTGCGTCCCGTCATATACCTTCACATCTTTGGCTCCCGTATCCAACCACGTTGTCGTGGTGACGGGGTTTGCCGGCGCCGTTGTCCCTGAAAATGTCTGTGAAGCAATGACCGTATAAACCGTGCTATTGTCAGATCGATAAAAAGCAAAAGCACCGGTATTCGTTCCGCCCTGTGCTACAACCAAATCCCCACTGATCGTGATACTTTCGCCGTTAGCCTTGTAAACTTTGCTGCCGGCTTTCAGTGTCATCACCCCGTCAACAAGCTCAAGCTTAATATCCTGCGGAATCGCCGTTATACAGTTGGTAATATTTTTGGCACTCAACGGCCGCGCCGCCACGGCGGAATTTGCCGCCTCCTGTGCCGAAGCGGCAGCCGCGCTTGCGCTGGCATCCACTAAAGCCTGTTTACTCGCCGCATTGTTGTTAAAAGCCGTCGTTTTATCGGCGGCATTGGCATTAAACGAAGCTGTTTTGGCCTCATAATTACTGTTAAAGGTATTTGTCTTTGCCGCGGCGTTATCATCAAAATCTGCCTGTTTTTCGGCAGCATGCGCATCAAACCCATTCACCGTTGCCGCTGCCGTCGCTGCCGAAGAGGCCGCCGCCGTCTCACTGGCCAAAGCCGCGGCAGCACTGCCGGATGAAGCGACAGCACTGGCTTGAGCATTCCCCTCCGCCGTTTCTGCCGCCGTAACAAATTCGTTTAATTGCGGTTTCAGCGTGTTATCGGCATAATTATCCAGATTCTCCTCAATAATTCCCTGCCGTTCTAAAGAAAAATCGCTGATTTCTTCCTTTTTCAAGCCGGTATAAGTGTCAAGCTCAGCTTTTTTAGATGTGGTATGATTATCCAAATCAGGCTTGGCCACCGTATCGACATAGTGCTGTATTTCTTCCTCGCCGCTCTTGATATAAAAAAGCGGCACTTCAATATCCAGCACCACTTCATCCTGGAACAAAACTTCCAGCTCCTGCCGTTCATAACCGTCAAAAACAACCAGGGTACTTTCATCATTAACATGTGCCATTGCTTTAATCACTCCGTCACTTCCGGCGTCAGTTTAAAATAAGCCACCGCATTCACATTTTGCGGATAAATTGTATGAACATCACCGTTTTTCAGCGTCAGCTGAATGTCGGTTTTATAATTCGCCGGAGGATAATCCGTCTCCGTCCGGGTCAATTTAATTCTGGCCGTGCCATTGGCGGCCGAAATAATCTCGCCGTCTTTGCTGAAAATCTCCTTATTATCGCTGTCACGCACCGTCATTTTAATTTGGCATTCCGTCAAATCAAAATTCTTGTTGCCCGACTTGAAATTCATCAGAATGTCAAAACTGTCTCCCCGGCGGATGGTAATTCCTGCCGGTGTCATAATCCCTGCCATTTATTCCTCCTTATTTCCTCCGGTGCTACCGGTAACGCAAATATTCAACCCGCAGGCCGCCCGGATTACTGTTCACTTCCCGCCCGGTTCCCCAGCTGTCATAAAGCGACACGGAAGCCCCCTCTCCGGCACTGCCGGAAAAACCTGTACCGCCTGAATTACCGTTCCGGCCGTCGGTTCTCAGAATTTCAATCAGCCCTGAAGAAGTGTTCACGCTGAAGGTTCCGCCGCTTCCGCCTGAGCCGGCCGTTCCGGCTCTTCCGCCCTTGGCCCGTACAATTTCCACACCGCCCAACGTCATCACGGCATCTCCGCCAGTTTTGGAGCCGCGGTTTGTTTGCTGCGGCGGCGCATAAATTGTCAGCTGCTGAGCCTTGGGATTAACAAATTCAATCTCCACAAAAGCCCCTGAACCACCGGATGACCCCATGCCATAACTGCCGGCAATCCATGTCGTGCCGGTTCCCCCGGCACCGCTAACCGCAATCTTATAAACGCCTTTCGGCAGTTTAATGTTGTAATTATATTCACCGGCCTGTTTAATCAGCACGGTTCCCGGATCATAGGCCTCGGCTTTATAAACCATCTTGCTGCCTTTATAAATATGCAGCACCTCAACCGGTGTCAAAGCCGTGTTGCTGTAATAAACCTCAATAATCCGGCGGCTTCCTTTATATAACCGCTTATCTGCCGTAAAATAAAAAACGCTGTCATCCGGTTTGGCTGGCAGCGTCTCAACTTCCACAAACGATTCGGCTATCTTTTTCAGCCTTTCCTGAGCTTTTTGAAGCACATCGCTTAATTGCTTATTATTCACGGCGTCATTGTCTAAAGCGCCAACCGACAAATTAGTCACCTTGTGGCCGGCCAAATCAAGCTCTTTCTCCATTTTGGCCCTACCGTCCCGCAAAAAAATCTGCGACAAACCGGAAGCAAAACCGTCATCTTCTTCATCCATCCGCGCCGCCTGAATCTTTTTGTTTACCCCGCTCAAACGGTCTTCCGTCCAGTTATGCAGGCGGTGAAATTTCCCTTTCTCATCAAACGCCATGGCTCACCTATTCAAACACAAAATAAAACGCTTCCGCTTCAGTTTCTTCCGGCAGACTGTCCACCGGCTTAAACTTATCCTCAACGTCCTGGACGTCTTTATCAATCTGCTCCGACGCAGCCACCAACTGCTTACGGTTGACGGCATCGCCGTCATCACTGCCGTCAGCCAGATTTTTAACCTTATAATTGGCCATATCAATCGGCCCTTCCATCGGCACGCGGCCGTCCCGCAAAAAAGCAAGCGACAAAGCCGAAGCAAAACCGTCATCTTCCTCATCGGCATGGTCCGTCACAATGTCAATGTCATTTTCCCGATCTTCTTCCCAATTATGATAACGGGTATAAATCCCCTCGCTGTCATACGGCATCTTAATTCTCCAACAAAAAAAACCGCCTTGTTCACACAAAGCGGCTCACCTTTTCTTTCTCTGTCATTATCCGGCCAATTCCGGCTACGTCACCCGTCATTGTCTGGCTTGACCAGACAATCCAGGTGACAAGCCTCATTGCTTTTCCTCGAAAAAACTGTCACCGGCAGTTTTTTCTTCGGCAGGCGGATAATCTCTTCCTGTCATTACCCGACTTGATCGGGTAATCCACATCAAACAAATATAAAAAAGAGCGCGTTCTTTTGAACACACTCTTTCACGATACCTTTTTTATATCAAAGCAAGCAGCCTGCTGTCAAGTCATTTTTTAATTCATTAACTCAGCTGTTCCTTTCTATTACAAAATGAAACTCAAGTTCTATCCTGCATCAAAATCAATTTTTCACGTTCACTATATGTCTTTGACGCTTCAATAGCCGCAAGTATTTTCTGTCTAACAGATTCGGGAACCTCTCCCAAGACTTTAAGCCTTCCGTTTCCGTATCTTTCTCGCAATTCCTGCTCTGTTATTTCACATAAATGGCTCTTATCACACTGAACACAGGATTTGGACGTCAAGCAATTCCATTCGCATACCTCAAGCTCAGCAATGGACTCTAAATCATACCTGTTCACTCTTTTACAATTTTCCACCTGAGATGTAACATAAAAATAGCGTAACGGATCGCTATTCTGAATAATAATAATCCGATGGCAGCCAGCAGCATCTGTTGGAAAGACGCCCTTATACGCCCTCCACTTGCTGATGGGCAAAGCCTTAGCAGGAAAGTCTATCAATTTCGTCCCTCATTGCATTCAAGAAAACAGTGTCATCTTTAAAAGGATCTTCCTCAATACGACATAACTTCAGATTAGTCTTGCATACAGGATCAGAGAAGAAATCCTTTAACTTCATAGGATATCTGGAGTAAGGATTTTTGCGAACTTCCCCTTCATGTTTTTTCCATTCGGGATAGTCATGAGATATTCTGCTTAATTCATTCCATTCATATTTTCCAAAAGTCTGCAAAGAAAAATCCAATGCTTCTTTAAAAGAAAGAGACAGTTCATCATCATCTTGTTCTTTAATAAGAACACTAAATTCATCCAGCTCAACAACTTCTTTTAATAGTTCAATTTCCGCTGAATTAGCTTTTTGCGGCCATTTTCCTTTCAAAATATCCATTGTTGCAGAAGCAACAGGCCCCTTTTTCATGGCAAAATATTCATCACCACTTCCCAAAATACCAAAATGTCTTAAGTGATATCTGTCAGCAAAATACAACATTTTAAGCAAAAAAACAGGAGCTGTTTTGCTTTCATTGGTTTCAGGCGTATTTTTTTGAATATAATACAGAGCCTGTAATATTTTTCTGATTGACATTTGTTTCATTTCTGTACCTGACATAAACTTATATATATTATATATACATAAGCAAAAAAGATTTCATCATATGAATTATGATGTATATTTATTTAATAACCTATTAAAGAATATCAAATTTTTTAACTCTTGTAAACATATATGCAATTTTTATAAAATTTTGTCAAGTCAATTAAAACCAAGTTTCTGCCAAAAAGTTCTTTCTGGCTGACATGCACCTGAAATGCCGTTCATAGTACATTCATAAGCCCCTGAACTATCCATAAACATCAAATTTTTTGTATAAATATCTTTCGCATACGCAAGAAATTCATCATCATTACTGTAGTCATCTACACAAATTCTGCTTTCATGAACAACTTTTAAATTAGAATACTGAGCCTTGTTATCATATTTTCGAATACTAATAAAAAAACAACTCAGATAATTATTAACAACAACATTTTGATATCCTGTTACTCCGTAATCATAATTAACTGTCGTGTTTGACGTTCCATTATAGTTATAGTTTGAATATCCGTTATAAGTTCCATAATGGCTGGCTCCATTATAACCATAATTTGTTATTCCGTCATAAGTTCCGTAAGAATTACCGTATAAATTCCCTCTTGTCGTTGTATTTACGGAACTAATACCTGTTTTTCCCCACACAGGAACTGTTTTAAACGACTGCCAACTTGTTTTTCTTATATCTGCCGTTGCAATATAATCTGGTTGCTTTTTCTTCTTCATAGCCTCCGTCATCAACTGAGACTTCATTCCATTGTTTTTCAAAATATCATTCAATACATTAGCAGCCTTAGTATTAGTTATGCTGCCTCCCGGCTCCAAAACGACCACCTTTTTCCCAGATAAATCCTCTCCTGCATTCCGAGACGAATAATAATATAATGGATTAGAACGACATCCTGCTAGAAAAAACAGCAACAACAATAAAATCTTTTTCATCTCTGCTCCTCTCAGTCAAAACAAAAGATGAAACATATTAACATCCGCAAATAAAAGAGTCAAAAAAAAAGCCCCGTTTCCGGGGCTGCAATTATTTATTTAACTGACTGGCTGCTGAAAGATTAGTTGTCATCAAAATTTCAGCAATGTCTTGATTTAGACGCTGTCTAGACAATTTATCAAGCTCTCTAATTAAAGCCTCTCCGCGTGGATCCGTCAACAAATCTGCAATAGCCTTATTCGTCTCTTGCAAAATCCGGTTTTCTCCAGCTCCTAGCAAAGTGCCAATAGCCCCTGTCGGATTACTTAAAATACTGAGGCCTAAATTCGTTTTATCCCGTAATGACTGCTTTTCCGAAGTCTGCGATCCTGATAAAACCCTATTAGTGTTTCGATTCCGTTTTACCTCTGATTCTGCATACTCTTTGAATACCTTAGCTGAGGGTTTGCCATAAACTAATTCTAATTTTTTTAAAGAATTATCATTTAACATTTTACCCAAGGCAACTGCTTCATTCTGTGCTTGTCCCAAACGACGGATTAATTCTGCCGTCGAACCAATTTTAAGCGTATTTTGCTCCAGCCAATCCATATCCTTCATTTTTCGCTTCATCAACTCAGGTGAAACATTAGGATTAAAAACATCCTCTCCAATCGCCTGCGCCCGGAGAGCCTTTCCTTTAGCTTCATACAGATTTCTGGCCTGCTTATATTGCGGGGCAATTTTATCCATCTGTTTCAGAAGCTCATTTTTTTGCTGAGTCAAACGCATAACCGTAGGCATATGCCCAGCCCGTTTTGCATCTTCAATCGCTTCACTCAAATTCTGATTAACCTGATCCAATATACTAAAATCGGTATCAGCCGCATTTCTCATCTCTCTGGAAAATTCAGGATTACGTCTAATTTTCTTAATTTCACTTTGAATCAAGTCGTTATCCTTGACAAATCGTCCCAACGTAGATATATTTTTATTATTGAGGCTCTGAACGTCAGAAAATCGCGCAGCCTGCCGCAGGGATTCGGTTTCCGAACCTAGCGATGAGGGGTTTACGGAAGAAAAGTAGGTCTGTGTCGGAGACGAAAGGTCAGACTGATGCCGTGCGCGTCCCTCCAGAGCCTCTCTTACTACCTGATACACATTTTTTAATCTATCGTTTTTCTCCCGATAAGCACTTTTAACCACTGTTTCTCCATTTACCGGGTTTTGACCAATAAATCCGATATTTGATATTTTATCCTTAGGGCTGACAACCGCCTGAACATGCGGATATTTGCTGGCATCAACCAGATTATTCGGATTATAAAAGGTATCAAACACCATATCCGCCACTTCTTCCGGTTTCATTTTTTCAGAAATAACCCGCTTGTCATATAGTTTTTTGACCACGTTCAACGGGATTTTCATCTCCGGCGTTAACGGCGGCTCACCATTTGCTGCCCTGATCACATTGAGTTGCTCAAGTTTAGCCGGATTCATTCGACCAAATTCAATATTGCTGAATTTTTGCGTTGATAATCTTCCGCCTAACTCTTTGCTCCCTTTTTTACCCAAAGCATAAGCATCTAAATCCCCTATTTTTCGCAAATCATCATATATCGGAGCAACTTTGGCCTTAGTACTTTCCACCAAATCATCTATTGTCTCATACTTATTGCTTTTACCAAAACTGATACCAATATTACGACGTGTTACTTCCGGCCGCTCATCTGCCAGTTTGTATAAACGATTTTCAATCAGACTGGCCGCCTCCGGCGTTTGCTGTCTGGCAGCTTGCGCGGCCTGCAACACCTTATCGTCGCCGGTTGCAATAACATTTGACCCATATTGACGGGCATCACCGGCCATACGCCGTAAATTTTTTTCACCGGCCGCATCAATCAATTGCTGTGCAGCTCTCTTATTGGCCCTAAAAGCAGGGAAAAATAAGTCTCCCAGCCATTTACCAGCTTTCACAGCACCAGGAACAGCCGGAGCTAAAGCAGCACCGCTTAATCCGGCCTTAATCGTATCTCTTGTAATATCCTCCAGATTATCTGCCGTACTGTTACCGGCGCCATAAATAGCGCCCATGGCCGCCCCTTCTTTGATCGCTTTCGTAAATTGGCCGCCTTTCATTGCCGCCCCGACTTTATTAAGCAACGGATTAGCCACGCCGCCGACAATTTCCCCACCTAAAGTCAAGAACGGATTTTGCGTTTTGGCCCGTTCATAATCCCGCCGATACTCATCACGCTTTTGCTTATACCCTCTCTCAAAACCACCGCTGAAAGTTCCGCCTCCTCGTCCGGTCAAAGCATCGCCTGCTCCGACAACCAAACCATGAATCGCCCCACGCGCTTCATCAAAAAAGTTTCCCGTCAGTCCTTGATAAATTCCGGTTGCCAAATTTTCAGCCTTATCCAACAAATCCGGTTTATCTGCATTAACCGTCTTTTCAGAGGCAGTCCCATTCATTTGCGAAAAAATGTTATTCAGTTCCGCTTCTGTAGGGGTATGATCCCCCGTCAGCTTAAACTTTGTTCCATCCGGTGCTGTCACGCGATAAGTTGTCATTTCATTCCCTTTCTACCATAAAACCGCCAATATTCTGCGAAGCCGGAGCTTGCAATTGTGAAATCGGTGTCTGCGATTTATTTTTTACACCCAAAATCTGACTAATCATCGGTAAGGCGCCCTGAATCTCTTCTGAGGTTGGATTAGCGGGTAAACCGACATAAGTCATAAATTCATCAAGAGTATTGATACCGCTAACCCCCGCATTTTTTAAATTTTGAATTGCCAAAGGAGCTATAGCGGCCACAGACGAGGAAACCCGACCGAAATCTTTTTGCTGATCAGAATCCGCCAAATTCATTTTTTGTGCAAACCTTGTCCATGGTCCGATTCTGCCACTATCAGCAACATCTTGTAATTGGGCGATACCGGTTTCTGCATCAGCCAAAGCTTTTGCTCTGGCATCTTGGTTTTGATTATTTTCCAGCATAGCTTTTGCTTTGGCCAAGCCGAGAGCATTATTATTCATTGTTGCCAGCTTATCCATATCCCACTGATGATTGCGCTCAGCATCAGCCAAGGCCCATTCTCTCGCCTGTTGCTGCTGTTGCTGCTGATCCAGATAATTAGTTGTTCCAACAGGGTCATACGCTGCTCTGGCGGCCAAAATCTGCTTTTCATCTCCTCCTATCAAGGCATCAGCCAAATCTTGCTGTTTTTGCTTATCCTGCGCTTTATTATAAGCGTCATTATAGTTTTCAAGCGCATTAGCCCAGTCAATACCGCTCACCGCCTGCGGTTTAAACTGATTCATCGTGTTAACAATTGCCTGATCGCGATTAAATTGTCTCATTTAGTCCTCCGTTGCCAAATCATATCTGACCATTAAATAACCATCTTCATTTTCTGCCACTGCTTCCGGTTTAATTTTCTGCACTTCTTGGGCAAGCAAACCAATCTGCGGCCTATTGTCTCCCTTATAATTAAAACAATAAACAGTAAGTCCGTTGTTCAATTTGCCCACAGGCCTGATGTTATCTTTCAGCCGCTTATCTGAAAACATCATTGCCGCTGTCGCTCCGGCCTGAACCATATTGTTAATATTCTGCTGCTTTGCCGCCGCATTCGCCTGATCAGCCTGCATACGCTGATTATCCCACCCGGTCAGCAAATTAGCCATTGCCATACGCTTCTCATAGCCGCTCATTGAATTATCTAATAAATTCCAAGCCTGATTGACTGCCCCGACCTGCGCCTGATTGCCAAAGTTTCCGGCATTTATCTGGTCATTCAGCGATTGGCTGAAAGCATTCTGCCCGGCCAAAGTCGCGTTATAAGCCGCCTGATTGGTTGCATCATTCTGATTGTTCTGCAAATCCGTCATGGCACGCTGATAGGCTTCACTTCCCGGCGTCAGTCCCTGATTAATCAGTCGGGTCTGCAAATCATCCGTCTGTTGTTCGTAAATCGGCGCCGTCTTGTCCAAATAAGATTGAAAAGCTGCCGCCTCTGCCCGCTGCCGGGCTTCGTCCGACCCATCGACCGACCAGTTCCAATTGCCCAGATTGCTGTTTTCACTCAAAGCCTTGGCAATATCCTGAAAATTGCTGTTAACCGCATCAAAATCGCTGGTATCAACACCGTTTAAATAATTTAACGCCGTCGCGGTTCCCACATTCATCCGCCCGCTGGCTCCTCCGCCATTCATTTATTTATCCTCCATTTACATTCTGATTTTAAAATTCCGAAAATATAGCAATCCTCGCCGGAACCGCGATATTTCCGTAATATCCCCTCCTGAACAAATCCGAGGCCTTTAACCAGCTTCAGACTTCTCGCATTGCTTTTGCTCACAATAATATTAATCCGATGACATCCCAAAGCGTCAAAGGCCAAACCAAATATCACCCTCAACACTCTGCGCGTACACCAGCGCTTATCCACCGTGTAGATTGTCCACCACACCGAACCGTCTTGCAGCCCGTGATAGATTAACCCGCCAATTGGGCGTTTTCCCAAAACAAACCCCAGAGCCAAGCAGGCGCCCAGTTCGTCGCGGCGAATGCCCAAACCGGCACAAACCCAGCTTGCCACCACGCCGTCCCTGTCCGGGATAATGTTACAAAATGCCGCTGCCTTGCTCATAACGAACCCCCGTGTCATACCATTCAATCAAATTGCCTCTGGTTTTAGTCTTGAAAACGATGCTGGCTTTGAAGCCGGTTGCCGAGTTGGCAATCCACTGACTGCGGATTTTACCGCGCAGCGTTGCCCACTTGGTGCCGATCGGATTATCCAAACTGCTCCATTCCGCCACGTCCCACTTAGTCATGCCGGAACTGCCGATATTCTCCTGATAACCGACCTTGCGCTCCTCAAAATCCATATTCGTATAAATCACCAGTGCATATTGCGTTGAAGACTTGGTGCGCGGGTTAAGCAGCTGTATTTTTTTCAAGTTCGGCGTTCCCAAACTGGTGAAAGCCTGCTGAACTTCGCCCAAAATATGGCTACCGTTGTCAGAATAACCTTCGTCAAACAGAAAAACGCTGGTGTCCGAACCAAAATAAGCCCGGTCCTGAAACAATCCCCAGCAAAACGCGCGGATATTGGTAAACCGGCACCAGGCGCCGTTGTTCAAATTGACAACATGCTGCTCAAACTGATTCGCGGCCGGTACATTAAAAATCGCATAACCGCCGCGGCCATAGATAACTGACTGCCAGCCCTCCTTGTCCCGGTTGCTTTTGGCGCGTTCCAGCACCAGCCCGCGGATTTTGTCACTGAAGGCAATTTGCGAGGCATTGGCTCGTTCCAGCGGCAACGCTTTGGCCAGCGGAATATAACCGTCTTCGGTAATAATCACCACATCGCCCTGATACTGCATCGTACAGCGCCAGCCAATCGGCTTGCTGATTTTGTAGCTTCCTTTCAGCGCCCAGTCTTCCGCATTGTTCGGATTCGAGCCGCCGTAAACCAAAGCTTCACCTTCCGAGGTCAAAAAGACGGTCAAATCGTCAATTCCCTGCCCGCCGTCCTGCGTCCAGTTTAACACGGCCACCAGACGGCCGCCGAAACGAGCCACCGCCGAAAGGTCAAAATATACCAATTCTCCGGCCACACTGCCGCCGACTTTCGGATACCAGGCTTTCAGCGTGTCCTTTTCGACAAACCACAAGAACTGCTTTGAAACGCTTACGTTAATAATCCGCTCTGGCACCAGACTTTCATGCGTAAAACCCCAGTCTTCAAAAACATCATCGCCGCTTTCATCCACATAAAACACTTTGGGCGTATCGGCGCCGTTCACGAAAAACAACCTGTCTTTATATTGAAACGTCTGACAGGCGTTATCCTTGAAACTCGGTGACAGCGGCGTCACATGCGCCTTCGAAGTAATATTCCAGGCTTTGCCGCCGGCTACGGCAATCAATCGGTCCTCGCCTGGCTTTTTATATTCCGCCAAAGTTTTAACCGCCGCATTCAGCCGCACATATTCCGCATAGCCGCGCCGCAAAACGACTTTAGTGTCCATCGGAATATAGTTGTCCATCACGATGGCATCAGCCTGATTCATTTTGTCAACCGAATCCCGGGCGTTTAACCCGCCGACCGGAGCCGGCAGGGTATAGTTGACCGATTTATTGCCCCGTTGCGTCTGTCTCTGCTGCATCACTAAGCGTCTCCCCGTACAGGGTTGACCATTACGCCTAAGTCAACCACATCGCCCCACCCGCCGGGTGCGGACAGGTTAATGTCCTTTGTCGCCAGCCCGGTTCCGAACTTAAGCTTGCGCTCCCGCTCATACTCGTTAAATTCTTCGGCATAGTCCAAACCGTTGCGGCGATACCAGCGCCAGAGAATACCCAGTTTGATGACATGCTCGTCAAACAGCGGAATGTCGCTGTTTTTGCTCAAAACGCTTTTTTCTTCATAGGTGGAACCGTCCATAACAATATTGTTTGAACGGTATTGAAAGACGATTTTTAAACCGTCTGCCGGCACCGTCAGAAAATGAATCATGCCGTTTTGCAGCTTAAACTTTAAGTCAATCCCGGGGCAGGAGAAATATTTTTCCCGCATCCAGTCTTCCGGCGTAATCGCGCCGATGACTTTTTCCTGCGTATCTTTAATATAAATGGTATTATTCAGTAGGCTGTAAAAATCCGGGACAACATTTCCCATAATATACTTGGTCTTTTTCCCAGCCGTCCGCAAAACCCCTTCTTTGGTCAGCTCCTGCCAGTCGCCGAAACGCAGCAGGCTGTCCAGTTCCATTTTAGCCACAGACAGCCAGATAGCCTCATGCTGCGAATTGCGGTTGAACAAGTCTTCCGGCCGCTTGGTTGCGGCAATATCCGCCACTTCCTGACAAATTTCCAAAATCGACTTCATCTTCCCCTCCGGGGTAACATTATTTTTTTGTGGTTTCCTGTTTTGCCGACGGTGCTACCGATGCCGACGGTGCTACCGGCGCCGGCGCTGCCAGCGCCCCACCCGCCGGGTGCGCTTTCAGCGCAGCTATTTCTTCCTGCAACTTCTTAATTTCGTCCTGATAGGCCTTTTCCTGTTCCTGCCATTCCAACAGCACTTTGTTGTCTTTGGCGTTGGCCAAAAACTTAGCCGCCAGTTCATGTTCCCTGACCACATTAAGCTGCACCGCTTTTTCTTCCGGCAGCTCGGCCAAGGCCTCAACGGTAAAGATGCCGCGAACTTTCAGAGTGTCAATTTGCGCTGCGTCCAAAAAAGCAAACTGATTGAGCGGCGTTCCGTCTTTAATTTGCTTGCGTTCCAGCTGATAACGCTGATATTCCAAAGGGAAACGCCGGATTTTTTCTTTGTCAGCCGGCTGGTCATAAACATCGGTGTTGTTGTCTTTCATGCGAATTTCCACATAAGTCACGTTTTCAAACACCGGCATCCCGTTGTCATCGATTTTGCTTGTTTTAACCGAGCGGTCATAAAAGCGGGCTGCAACCCCTTCTTCTCCTTTTGAATTGTTCAACAAATCCTGAAACATTGAAAAATCTGCGTCCATTATAAAATCCTCTTTTTTAATCATGAAAAAAGAGAGAGGGCATGCACCCTCTCCCGGTTAAAAATAATAATTAATCGCCGCTGTGATCAATCAGCACGCCTTGCAGTTGGGCATTAGACATCGTCATGTTGCCGGCCCAGCCGATAATGCGGTAAAGAGCATCCTGATTAATTGCCATGCGGTTGCCGCCGATAACTTTCATATTGCGGTCTTTATGCGGCCGCAGATAAATGTAATCGGTGTTCAGGAAGTACATGTGCTTCTCCGGGCAATTGCCGCCTTGGCCGCCGTCATAAATAACGTCAACGCCTTTAAATTTCAGCGTTTGGAACCCGGCATCCGCCAGTTTCGGATCGCTGAAACGCTGCAACGGGGTCAACCCCTGTTCATACAGCGAATACATGTGGTTGTCGGCCACAATCAGATCCGGCTTGTCGGTTCCGCGCGAAAGAGCCAAAAACATCTTGTCCATTTCGGCACGGATTGTGTCTTTGGTCAAAGCCGCCGCGGCCGTAGCTGACTGGTTGCGCCAGAACTCATTGCCGGAAGTTGCGCGGTTAATTCCGCCGACGGTACCGGTTGCCGGGGAATCGGCCACCAGCAGTTTCAAACCGCCGATTGCTTTGCCGGATGATGCCGTTCCGTCACCGTAAACCGCTGCCGACATCTGATTCAGCATGGTTTTCTCGGCGTTGCTGATACGTTTGGCAAACAGGTCAATCATCTGCTCTCTGCCGGAGTTCTTCAGCATGTCTTCGCCGGAAATCGCTACCGGCACCGCACACAGCTTCATCTGATATTCCGCGGCGGTAAACAGCTGCTTGGGTGAATAGTTAATGGTATCATAGCCATTATACCACACCATATCCCCTTCGCCGTATTCCAGCTCTTCCACAATTTTGGAACCGCCGGAAATCGGGCGGATTTTGTTCTTTGCCTTCAAACGGCTCAACAGAGCATTGTTTTTAGACACATTATCGGCAAGTTTACCGGTACGGCTTTCCAGCGTCGTGGTAAAAATGTCGTCGTAATTACTGTTAGGACTTGCCATCCTTCTTTCTCCTTAAAAAAATCTGTTTATGTTACAGAGCATCAAACTTCTGCGCCAGTTCCTCCTCCAGCGAAAGCTCCGGCTTGGTGCCGACCGCTTTGCTTTTTGGGTCAAATCCCGCTTCTTTGGCAATGGCGGCTTCCGCAACCTTGCTTTTCAAGGCTTTGTCATTTTTTTCCGCCATCAGCTGTCCTCTGATTTCCGGGTCAAGCCAAACGGCTTTGTCATAGGCATCCTGAATGTTTGCCGCCGCGCCGCTTTTCATCAGCTGCCCCATCACCACCTTAACTTTGTCAAAATGCGGATGAACCGGATTCCCGGCTTCGTCCTTGGCTGAGATAAAACTCTCAATGGTTGACCGAAGTTCGGCCTGCCGCTGATTGGCCAGAAAACCGTTCAAAGAATTAAACCCTTGCTCTAACCGGCTTATTTTTTGCTGAAGCTGATTTTGCTCACTGTTGTTGTCATCGGCCAAATTAACGCCGTAAGCTTCCATCAACGTCTTAATCGTCCCGCGCGGGTCCTGGTTAATCGCATCGTCAATTTTCGCCAAAGCTTCAAAATACTGCTGCGGCTGACTGATGCCTGACTTGCTTAACCGTTCCGACCGGGGCTGAAAAACGCTGTCAACCCACTTATAGCCTCTTAATTTTTCACCGAAATCGCTGAAACCGCGTTCAGTCTCCTTTTCCCGCTCAGTCAGATATTTCCGCCATTCGGGCGCCAAGGTCTTAAACTTTTCAGCATATTCCTTTTTGTATGACTTCGGAGCGTCCAGATACTCGTCAACGCTTGAGGCGTTCTCGGAAATCTGTTCTCCTTTGTATGATTTCGGAGCGTCCAGATACTCGTCAACACTTGAGGGGTTCTCGGAAATCTGTTCTCCGCTTTCGTTTTCCGGCCGGCTTTGCATTTCTGCCGCAGCAGCCAGATCTTGTAAAATGTCATCCATTCCAAATCATCCTTTTGTAATTTTTTAAAAATTCAGCCCAAAGGTCATCTCTTTGGGCTTTTTCATTACGCAGCCGAACATTTCGCCGATATTCGTCCGTGTAATCTCCTGCAAGAGCCAATTGATTGGCTCTTAAATACTTTTCGACATCCGCACTTGAGGACGCAACCGACCCATCGGGCAAAACGATTTCGTCCGTCCATTGCCTGTTAATATTAGACATCAAAACCCTTTCACATATCCGGTTGAAATATTAGCCGTAACATTGCGTCCGGAGGCAATCTGCTCTTGCTTTAAGGCAAACTGCATCTCGGCCTCTTTGTTTTGCATAGCAATCTTGTTGTCCTCCGCCTGTTTTTTCAAAGCCAGTTCCTGACCTTTCAGCTGGTTTTGCTCTTTTTTAATCGCAAATTCCTGCTGATTTTTGGTTGCCTGGTTTTGAACCGCCATTAACTGCGGATTAGGCTGCGGCTGTTTCGGCTGGCTCAGCTGCTGCGCAATCTTGTTCAAAGCATCGTCAATCACGGCCTCAAACTGTCTGGCATTCGGCAGCGTTGCCACTATCGACATAATCATTTGCTTATACACCGGCAAAAGCAGCGGCTGAGCCGAAACCGCCTGAAACGCAGTGTTAATCATTTCGTTAATCGTCTTCACCGCACTTAAAGCCTTTTCGGCCTCGGCATCCTGATTAAAGACGGTGTCGGTCTCAATCCCAAGCGCCATGCCGCGCAGCTTTTGCGTCTTCAGCAGCTCGACAGCCTGCATTAAAACCTTCGGCTGCGTATTCGGAACAAACGCGGCCAAAGTCTCGGCATCAAACCTTTCGCAGATAATTTCCGCTTTAATTTTGAACAAATCGCAGATAAACCGCTGCATATCGTTCTGCCGGTCCTGATTGCGCAAACTGCCGAAATTAGTCTTTTGCTTCACCGCCTGCGCCGTCTCCCGCGGGTCTGAATTGCCGCGCATAATGTCAGATACGCCGGTAATTTCAAACAATTCGGCTTTAATCTCTGCCCGGCGCTGCGCTAAAGAACTCAAAACGTCGATATATTGTTTAATCGGTGCAAAATCGATAATTCCGGCAATTCCGCCGGCATCTTTAAGCTTCTGAAAGTCAGAAACGGCCACCAGCGTCACTTCTTTGTCCAGAATATTAGCCAGCTCGGGGAAAGCCTTGTCATAAGCACCGCTGACTTTCAAAGCCTTCATTGTCAAACGCATCCGCTCGGTCAAACCGTCCATTTCTTTGAGCAAAGCTCTGATTTCCCGATAATCCGGCACCGGAATAAGGCTGTCGTTGGCCTGCGTTGCAAAAATCGGCTTCGGCATCGGAAAAAATCCGTTAAGTTTCAGCAGATCGTCGCTGACCTTCAGAAAATCGGTCTTGCACACTTTTGACAGCCAATAAATGCGGGAAGTCTTCTTATCCCAGATTTTATAAACCAGCGTATCTTTGCCCTGATATTCCTTTTCGCCCGGTTCAACAATAAGGTCTTTGACCTCCTCGCCGAAAGCGTCAATCACTTCCTGCTTGGTCATCCATATTTTGCGGGCAACCCAGGTCACATCCTCCCAGATTCCCACTTTTTCGACATCGGCAATAAAATCAACCGGATCAATATACGAGGTCACCACTTTTTCTGACTTTTTCAGCGGCAGCAAATCGCCGTTCTCGACAATATCCTCAAATTCCGCCTCATATTTTTCTTCGGCCAGCCCCATGCCGGAAATCAGAAAGTCGTTCCGCACATATTTAATCACCGAGTCAAAATCAAACTGCGCCAAATCCCAGGCTAAAGCCTTTTCAATAATCTTGCAGGCAACCATTTCCGCCGGATCGGATGTTTTTTCCTTACGGTCCACATAAGGCCGCGGCTGCTTGAAATATAAAAAAGGCTTCATCGTCTCTACGGAAGCCCAAAAAATGCTATGCTTGTTTTTTTTGCTCTCGTTTTTGTAATATTCCCGCGTTTCTTTGATCAAATCATGAAACGGCTCATACTCCTTTTCAGCCTTTGTAATTCGTTCATGCCACTGTTTAACCTTTTCGGCTTCTGACATTGCTTTCTCGTCTTCCGCTTCCATTCCTAATCCTCATCAGTAAAAACACCCAAAAGCGAGCTTTCCCGCACTACAACCACCTCGGGGTCATAGCTCGGCAATTCGTCAAACACATGGAACAGCACTCTGTCCCCGACTTTGACTGATGTAACATCCGGTCCGACAGCCTCAACAGTCCCGATTGTCTGCTCGCCCTCGTGACTGTCGGTCAGAATTATCCCGCCGGACGTTGTCTTCTCTTTGGCATCTAAACGAATAAACACCCTGTCCAATACAGCTTTTACCATTCCATAGTTCCCTTTCCTGCATCGTTAAACAAATCGTCAAAAGTGACATAACCGTTGCCGTAGAGCTTCGGTTTCCCGGTGTCATAAACCGGCTCGGCAAACGTTAAAACAAAAGCGTCCGCCTTATCTGGCGAACGCCCTAAAATCTCACGAATATCCTCTTTCTTGGCCAGTTTCAACCGTCCATATTCGTCATAACCAAGCGGTATAGCAAACAGTTCATTGATAAATATATCATCATCTGGTATCTGTACCGGCAAATCAGCTTCAAACCATCTTGCAGCCTCACCATACATCTCAGCACGTTTGTTATAATAACGATCTGATTTAATAGCTTTTCCACCAAAATTGACGCCCTTGACAATTTCACCATACCCGCGAGAAATCAGAATATCATAGACACCGGCACCGGTATTGCCCAAATCAAGAAAAATTCTGGCCGGCTGCCTATCATGAATAAGAGCGGTCAGTCTGTCAGCAACGGCAACCGTGTCATAACCCTTCATCTCAATAAAATCCTGCACCAACCGCCCGCGACGCCCGCAAATCTCCGTTCGGTCATCGCCTTTTCTGGCGATATCAACACCAAAAACTAAAGGCGATGTACTTCCATCCATTTTAGGTTTGGCAGCTTCCGTCACCAAATCATATTTAAACAGCTTATTGTTTTCATCATCCATCGCCTCAAAAGAACAATAAAATTCCTGTTGAATCATGGCCTCACTCATACCTGCCCGCCGTTCATCATCAACAATATCCAAAGAAATTGCACCGGTATCTTCCACCGTCAACCGCTGAACAAACCAACCGGCAGCAATAGCATTGTTATAAAGTTCAAAACCATGGTTTTTCCCTCGCGGCGTATAAATAAACAATGCCCAGCCGCCGTTTTCTGCTAAAATCGGGCGGATAAAGTCCCATGCCGCCGGATCGCCCACCGAATATTCGGAAAAAACAACACCGACAGGGTTTGAACCAACATAAGCATCATAATTATCCGAACCGACACATTGCCAGATGCTTCCGTTCCACAGTTCAATCTTCATTTCGGTTGCATTAACCGATTTCCGCAACGGAACAGGAAAAACCTGATCGATAACCCGGCGACCCTGTTTATCAATCGCATCCCATACAACTTTGCGGGCCTGATTATTCAACGGCAGCATATGCCAATAAACGCCAACCCGCTGCAACATGGCCTTAGCTGTCCAGTTTAGCGACAAACTGTCCTTTCCGGCTCGGCGATGCCAGATTGCAACGGCTCTTTTTCCGCCAGAACACAGATATTGCCATAATGGACGTTGATACTCTCGTGGATTCCAGTCATTTGGGATACAAATTTCAGTCATCTTTTTCCCAGTCGTATTTTTTTATAATGACACTCAAACCGTTCATATTGACATCGCTTTTTTCTTTCCAATCGTCGCCGAAAGCGTTTTTAAGAATAAAATCAGCTTTGTTCCCCGGCTTCCCGTCGCCACATTGCCGAACCCAGTAAGCCTCAACTTTTGTCTTGTAAAAATCAATCAGCGGAGCAAACTCCGGTTTTTTGGCATAAGCATGAAAAGTTGTTTTGGTAATCCCGCAAAACGCACAAAACTCGTCTTCACTAATTGGCAACGGAACATTAGCTTGAACCACTCCGGTTTTAGTCACGACATCAACCATCCGGCTCTCAGCCTTCTCCAAAAAAGCGGCTATCTGCTCAGCCAGATGCCTCGGCGACTTAAAAGCCCGCGGCCGACCGCCCAGCAACCCCCATTTTTTGAAGTCTGCCAAATATTCTTCTTTTGTTTTTGCCATTTTCAGCCCTTTAACAGCCGTTTAACAATCCTCTGAAAGCCTTAATTTCCAAGGCATTTCGCTTTATAAATTCTTATCGCGCGCATATTTTCGAGTAAGAAAACCCTGCCAAATTGATAATTTCGCATAAAAAAACCGCCTTGTTCACACAAAGCGGCCCGCCTTTTCTTTCTCTGTCATTATCCGGCTCGACCAGATAATCTCTTCCTGTCATTACCCGACTTGATCGGGTAATCCAAACAAATATAAAAAAAGAGCGCGTTCTTTTGAACACACTCTTCCACAATACCTTTTTTATATCAAAGCAGGATGCCTGCTGTCAAGCACTTTTTTTTATAAAAAAACCAGCTCCCTTGAGAGAGCTGGCGCAAATAGAAAACATAGTCAAGCCGCAACTTGATTGCGTTTACACTTAACTGATATACCCCCTCGATGCTATATTGTCAATATTTTTTACCTTTTTGAAAAAACACATTGACAAATCAAATATTATATGCTATAAATATTATATAAAGAATAAAACAACAACTTAAACAATGGAGAATTTAATGGAAAACACCGTTTACAGTATATGCGACAATGCTTGCAGCTCTCTTGATGCCGTTTGGTCAACCTCTTATGCCACATACGAAGCCGCGGAACAGGCCCTTGAAACATATATTGCCGATACGCTAAAAGATGCGCGGGAAAGATACTTAGCTTCTCCTGATGACTATGAAGACTATGAAAATGTTGAAGCTTATTTGGCCGCAATAGAAGAAGAACAACGCGGAAATCTTGAAATTTTTGAAGATGAAAATTGGTTTAGCCGCGGCAATAGATTGGCAAAATAATGGCAGAAGAAAATAAAAAAAACAACCGGGGCGGTTATCGCCCCGGTGCCGGCAGAAAGCCCTCGGGAAAGAAAGGTAAAAGCTACTCATTTTACCTCACTCCTGAACAATACAAAATAGTTAAAGCCCTGGTTGACAAATTACGATCAGCCCAAACTACCACACGTTCATAATACGTCCCAACGGTGGAAGTTCCAGCATCATACCAAAAAAAATAACCGGAACCGGACGGCTCTGTTTTTGCATAACATATATGTTTGCCAAGAAAAAAAACATTTCGTAAAATTGAATAAAATCCATAGTACCTCCTTTCGTATGCTGGACTAATAAATAAGCACACCTTAGGATATATCAAGCACCTTGCTTATAAAAATTTATCAATTCCTCCAAACCGCGGCGCAAATCTCGCTTGTCGGCATGAACCTCATGCGCTTTTCGCACTCTTGTCATCACATACGAAGCTTCCGCTCTAATCGGCTCATTATCCACACACACCAGCCGCACTACCGGCCAAAACCAGTCCGACACCGCAGCCTGCGCCCGCAAATAACGGCCCCAATGATCTGCCGCATTTTCGGCATCCGGCCGCACACTGCCGTCCACCCTCACTTTTGCAATATCCGGCACCCTTGCCCCGCTCGGATTGCCGATCGAAAAATCTGTCCACAACCTGCGCCCGGCTTTCAAACGATCATAAGCGGAATAACGACTTTTTTCGTCATCAAGCACGCCGAGCAAAAAATACTGTTCCAAAACCGACAATTTCCGCTGTTTGTAAGCCGCCTCGTCATCAAACCCCAAAGCCGCCCGCTCCAAAGCCGACAAGCGATAAAACGCGCCCCCGACGCTCGGGCCGCAGACGACATTCGTCCCGGCATCCAGCCGCACCAAATCAGGCGAAGCCGGCAAATAGCGCTCGTCTTCCGGCACCATAGCCGCCGCATTGACATCTTTGCCAAGCATGCCTGCCCCGCAGGGGCTGTTTCCGGCGCTCCCTCCGCCGGAAACACCGCGCCGCTGCCGCGCAGACGGCGCCCGACAACTAACTTTTTGCCCCATTAAAAAGTTATCCACAGACTTATCAACACCAGACTTAACCATTCCAAACTCCTCCAAACCTTAACTTATCCAATCCATACGAAAGAAAGCATCGCTTTCTGAGTTCCCTTTATCCGTTCCAATCTTTCCCCTCTCCTCTCCAAACCTCACCTCTCCCGTCTCAACCAAAAAAATAATTTATTATTTTTATTTTCTTTTTGGTTCTTTTTCTTTTTGATTTTTCGCCGTTTTTAAATTTTGTTATACTGTTCCTTGCCTGATTGCGCTTAGCTCTCAAGCTCCTTAATTAGCATTCATTCCGCGTTAACGGCTCGATTCTCGGAGCTTTCGCTCGTCATGCCGACCTATTTTAAAACTTCCTTTAACGCTTCCTTACTTCACTGTCAGCGGCTCTCTGTGTCCAAACAGTGCGCTCAGGGCATCTGCCAAAGCCACCGCCAACCTATTCCCGCATACCGCGCCGGTCCCGCAGCCGCGGGCTGAGCGTTCACTGTCATCTCATTGCCCCACCCCCGCGTTGCTCCTTAATACCTGTTTAATCTAACCCGCCGGCGGATCCGTTCCCCGGAATCCCCGCCACAACACATTTATGCTAATAAGGTATGCTGTCATCAATATCTCCCTGCTCGTCTGCCTCGCTGAGGCCGCCTTCGGTGCTACCGGCTGAGCGTTCACTGTCATTGCCCGGCTTTCCCTTTCTTGTCATTGCCCGACTTGATCGGGCAATCTCTTTACTGTCATTTATCGCCTCACCGGCTCGGTGCGGCTGTAACCGCTCATAATAACGGCGGTTATTGGCATCAATCAGCGGCCGCGCAAAAGAAAACACCACAGCCGCGGCCGGATTGCTTTTTTGCAGACGCGCAGCGGTGGTGCTTTCATTGTCTTCCAGCCAATGTCTGTCATACTCGACACATATATCTATCGCCTCGCGAATGATGTCTGCCGGCTGGCTTTTCAGCCCGTCCCAGATAGAATAAGGCAGAACAAACCCAACTTTAACAATATTTTTCTTTTTTCTGGCCATAGCCTAGTCCTCCCCGCACGGCGGGAGCGTTCATTGTCATCTCCCTGCCCTTTCTGCCTCATCGGCTCGATGTGCCTCCGGTGCTACCGGCGCGTTGCTCCATTATGCCTCACCCGCAGACGGCGCCCGTCCGCCGGCTGCAACTTTCCCTTTTCGTCATTGTCCGGCTTTCTCTTTCCGTCATTGCCCGACTTGATCGGGCAATCTACTCCCTTTATCGTCATACCCTCACCCTGCTTTAACTACATATCCAAGGCTTTGGCATAAGTCTCCAAAAGAATTTCCTGCTCATCGCGGTCAGCGGCGTTCATTTTACGCAATTTAAGAATCATCCGCATAATCTTAACGTCAAATCCGGCACTCTTAGCCTCGGCAAAAATATCACGAATATCTGATGCAATTGCCGCTTTTTCTTCTTCCAGACGTTCAATTCTTTCAATCAGGGAACGCAGTCTATCTACGGCAATACCGCCAACCTCAGCCGGTTTTGTTTCCGAAGTTGCTATTTTTTTGCCGATTGTCTGCATATCATGATTAACCTGCACATTTTTATTTTTCTCAGACTGATCAGCCTCTTTAACAATGTCCATTTTCGGCTCTGTTTCCATTTTTTCATCCTCATAACTAAAACTGTTTACTGTTTCCGACCGCCCACCGCTGAATCGATGAATCGATAAAGTTAAAAAGCTAGAACCGGACGAACGTAGTAGTTGTAGTACTTACTGCCGTAGTCCCTGCGACCGTTATACATGTACAACCTCCACGCATCGTTACTACCATACTCGGTAGAGGACCAGTAGTAAGCTTCATCATCCAAAGCTTCACCACCTGCCGCAATAAAGGCTTTGTTCAAAACTTCTTTATTTTTGTAAATTGCCTCAAGCTGCCGCAGATTAGGCATTTGCGCAAACTGTTCTTCACATTTGCGTTTACCGTCCCACCAATCAACCTCTTTTATCTCTTTCGGAAGCACTAAAAACGCGTGATAGTCATCCTCCACCACAACAATCCCCTTTAACGGCCTTTTTTTATCAAATTTAGCGTCGATTGTTCCGTCCCAATAAGCAAACTCACCTGTTTTCATTGTCTTTCCCTTTCATTAAAATAATCTGCCCACACAATCTCCGTACCACCCTTTTTTCTTCGATCCCAAACAAACCAAGCAAATTCCATCACTGGATTGCCATTTCCGACAAAATCAACCTTGTTTGGAATAACTATAATCTTAGATGGAGGATTATCTTTATAAAGATTAACACGCGCTTTACCTGTCAGATAACGGATAGGCAAAAGAAGAGCCAAACATTTATCTGCCAAGCGTAAACCTTGCACAATAAACTCATACGCAAGATTAAAGGGCGGATTAGTGACAATATTTTCAGCCTTGGTATTTTCAAGTAAAAAATCTATTGCTTTCGGCGTGCGGTCATAATAGCCCCTGTCAATCAAATCAGTTGAAACAACATGATAACCGTGTTTCTTCAACACCTCCGACATTCGGCCATCACCACAGGCACATTCCCAAATCATCCCATCAAAATGATAATTTTTTAACAAAATGTTTGTCACATATTCAGGCGTCGGATAAAAATCATCCTTCTGCCTCATATCCTCAACCTTGCGGCCAACAAGTTTATACTGAGCGTTAGACATTCATTTCCCCGTTTCATCGGTTAAATTTATCTGATTGTCTTTTTCATGCTGTGCAATCCAAGCCAAAACCTTTTCCTGTGTCTTCTCCCGACATTCCCGTCCCCGACGCAAATCAAAAACAAAAGCCGGATTATTCAAAACCTTAGCCCCAAAAATAGTTGGAGAAAAATCAGATCTTTGCAAAAAATTTTCCACAAAATGTAAAAAATCAACTCTTTTCATTACATCCTCCAATACGATAAATATACGACAAATCGTAGCATGTCAATACGATAAATAATATTTTACAATATACGATTTATCGTATATATTTAAGAAAAGGAGAAAATAATGGCAACACCTGATGAAATAAGGAAAAAAATAGATTCTTTAATCAAATCAAAAGGATTAAATTATGCACAGGTTTCTAAAATGCTTGGGCGTGGTGTTGCTTTTATGCAGCAATATATAACAAACGGCAGTCCTTTGCGCCTTAAAGAAACCGATCGAAAAAATTTATCCCAAATATTGGAAGTCAACGAACAAGAATTAACAGATCTCTCATTGGATCTGCCTTTTCCCGGAAAATTAAACATTCTCGAAGGATTATTCGCTCAAAACAACTCCACCGGAACTGTCCAAATCGACATCATCAGCGCCACCGCCTGCTGCGGCAGCGGCAATGAAATCTTAGCCGAAGATATTACCGGTCATTGGATTATCCCGCAGGCTGATTTCCGCGCTATTCCTCTTGCCACAACCCCGGACAATATCAAAATGCTGCGTGTCTCTGGCGATTCCATGGAGCCGACCTTAAAAGACGGCGATTGGATTCTTGCCGACATTTCCCGCAAATCTCCGGATTCTGACGGCATTTACCTTTTGCAACTCTCAACCGGCTTGGCTGTTAAACGCTTGCAAGGATCTATCACCCCCGACACTATTATCATCAAATCAGATAATCCTGTCTATAATCCCGAAAACGCCAACCTCAAAGACGTCATTATTCTTGGCCGGGTCATCTATATTCTTAAAACCGAAAAGGTAGGATAACATGAACATATTAAAAGCATCTCTGATCTTATCATTATTACTGCCATACTCCATAACAGAAGCAAAAGAAAGCTACTACTGCGATAAATTAGAAGGCCTTACAACGCCATTAAATGAAAAATCGAAAATATGGGAATTAATGCGTCCAATACACAACGGCGTAGAAACGACAGAAACCATATCAGGCTTCAAAATTGTTATAGATGGGAACAATAGCTACATTCAAAATGAAAATAGTGAAGACAAAACACCTTTGCTTTTATTTTATAATTCTGATGAAAAAGCCGAATTGCTTGAACCTGGAAGTGTAGCATCCTCTCTTTGGACATTAGACAAGACAAAAAAACAAATATACCAAGCCAAAAACGGCTTGCTAGAAAACAAATTTAAACCTCTCTTAAACATAACACAAGGCTATCAAATGATTCTCAAAGGGAATTGCAGATAACTGCAATCAAAGGGGTATTATTATTCAATACCCCTTAATGACCCATAATGTAATACCCAAATCAATGCATAACTCTCTTATTAACTCAACATAATGCCATTGCTTTTCATTCTCAACAATTAAATAAATTGCCGGCTTTTTGCCGGTTTTTTTTGCATAGTGCAAACTCTGTCCTATTGCTTCAGCCCATTTAGGCGCAAAATCAAATTCAATCGCATAATTCCGAGTCAGACAATCAACCCGCGTTCTGTCATCTAAACGATATTCCGTTACGCCATAGCATAAATTATTCTGATAATATTTTTCAGAACATTTATGCCCCGCTAATGCAGGAAATACAACAAACAAGGTTATTATAAAAATTACAATCTTCATCACAATTCAACCAATAATTTTATCTATAACCTATTTTCATTGAAAAATCAAGCAATAAAAAAATATCGCATAAAATACGATAAACCGTATTGACACGTACGATAAAACGTATTAAGTTATATGGTAAATCATACAAACCAATCAAAAAGGAGAAGAGATGAAAACAGGATCATACATTTACACCGACGGGACACGCTCGGAAGAACTCGAGCAGTCTAAAACGATTGCCGGCATATTGTGCAATGTTACTGACACACACAAAATCGCTATTATGCCGGTTGAGAGCGAGGAAAGGCTTAATTTTGACGAAGCACAACAGTTTTGCCAATCCGCCGGTGGCCGCTGCCCTACTATTGATGAACTAACCGGCATTTTTTTGAATAAAGAAAAAATCAATGCGGCGTTGAAAGCAGCCAACCTGCCGGAGTTAAAAGAAAGCTATTATTGGTCCTCTACTGAGTACGACTACTACTATGCGTGGATATTGGATATGAGTGACGGTTGCAGGAATGCCGACTTTAAGGGCACCGACTATCCATACGTTCGTCCGGTTCTAGCTTTGTAACTTTATCGATTCAACTATTTTAGGCAAAAAAGCATGATGTCTGAAAATATATATTTATACGACACAACCGAGTTAAAACTTATCGATCACTACATCAACATAATTGATCAACTAACCGCCGGTTTCTGCGGCTTCAGCATCACTTTTCTGCCGCTTTATACATTAATCCAATATATGAGGTAACCCCTCCCGCGTCATCCTCGAGGGCAGTCCCCACAGGAACTGCACCTCGGGGATCCACAAACCGATTGCACAGCAATGCAACAACATAAGGAGCAAACATGGACACCAATTCAAAAGCCATCGAAAATTTGCAAACCATCCGTCAAATTTTGGAGCAGTCAAAAAATGAACCCCGGCTTTAAAGAGCTGGACATCATCTATAAAAAAACATTCATCAAGGAGGAAAACGAATGATTAATCGCATCGCGCCGGGAACACCCTCTTTTCTGTCCTGCTCTGGCTCGGCCGGAGCATCCCCTCGCAAGGAACATCTCTTTTGGCATCAATATCCGGCTCAGCAACCAACCGAAATTGAACGTTGGAAAACCTTTCTGATTGCCTACCCCAATCCGCGTTTTTATCGTAGCAAATTTGCGAATGAACGCATTAACAACGGCATTCCGCCTTATAACTACGATGTCAGCACTTGGACCGGAGCTGAGTTTGCCGATACGCGCAACATAAAATTTTGGGCTAGAATTCCCGCTGCAACGGAGATTATAAAATGAAAAAAACAACCCCGAATTATAACAAAATAAGCAATCAAATCCAGTGCGTCATTCGCGAAATCCGCATGCGGGAAAGATGTTATCCCTCCATGGTTGCCCGTGGAAAAATTGATCAGACGGTTGCTGACTATGAACTGAATTGTATGAAAGCCGTCTATCAAACCCTTTGCGCGGCCGAACGCGCCCACCTGGATAAAACCTGGAACAACCAATAAGTTTTCGGACGGTATGTTGACGCCGACTAACTCCTGAATACCGTCCGCCTCCGGGAGGCATTTTAACCCGAATTGGTTTATATGTCCGCCTCCCGCCTTTAACCTTGGAGAAAAAAGCAATGACAATTGACGAATTTATGATAGACATCGCGCCTAAAATGCGCCCCGGCTATGTGGCTATGGATGAGGATAAAGCTTGGTGTTGGTTTTGTGATAAACCTATACTTGACAAAAAACATGAAATTTGGAGAGGTTCGCAGCTTTGGGGTTGGCTAAGTTGTTATGAGATTGCCCCCGTTGACGATTGGACACAATCTTTAAGAAAGGTAAGCAAATAATGGCATATTTAGAAGAACTGCTGCCCGAGTTCAGAAAAGGGGCGAAGATTAGAATAAGCACTTGGCCTAAAACTCAATATATTTATAAAAAAGGCAAAGAAATATATAATGAAGATGGGGAGGTAAGTAAGTTTCTTGATGGATACGTAATGACATGTGGATTATGGGAATTATATCAGGAGCCTATCGATTGGGATTATGCCGTAAAGAATAGATGTCTTTGTTGGTTTTCTGACGAAAACATAGAAGAACCTAATTTTGCGGACAGATTATTGGCGATTGTAGAAAATGAAAGCGGAATAAAGTTTATGACTAAAGGTAAAGTTGTTTTTGCTTACTGTCGCCCTGTCTACAAAGATGAAGTAACCTTTTATGAGGACAAGAGAGATGGGAATAATTAAAAGCCTTACCACACTTGTATCCACCCCTATACGTTGCTTAGGAGAATTAGGCGAAGATTTAAGCTGTTTAACAGACGACAAGAAAGATGAAACAAACGGAATTCTATCAATTGCAACTATGGGAGGCTCAAGCATGATCAAAGGTATTGTTAAATCAATTAAAAAAGCAGGAGAGGATCTTGATGATTAGACGCTTGCTTTGTTGGCTCGGCTCCATCTGCATAATCGTAATTTCCATATTTTGGGGATTTTTTACATCTTTCGGTTGGGCATTATGGTTTAACGAAAAATTCGCATCTATCATGTTCATCGGCGGATTTATTACTTCTCAAATTTATAATGAAATAACAAAGGAAAATAAATGACAAAATACAGGGTCACTTTTGAAATTGATGAAGAGGTTGAGGCCGACAATCGCGATGATGCAATAGATGCAGCAATTAGCAACATCATAGGCGGCGCATGGTTCGAAAATGAACTTACTGAATATATCCGAGGTTATGCTCGCGTTGAGGAGAAGGAAGAAGATGAGTGAAAAAAATAGATTTAAATTTAGAGTTTGGGATAACAACTTTAAAAAATATCGTAACGGCTTAGCGATTCAGAACAGTCATGTTTGCACATATGATGATAACGCATGTATTCTTGAGCAATGCACCGGACTAACCGATAAAAACGGCAAACTAATTTATGAGGGCGATATTTTTAAAGCAACTGTAATAAATAGCTTCCCGGGCGATAAGTGTTTGAACCAAACAATAATCGGGAAGGTTAGTTATTATACTAAAGAGTGCGCATTTGCTTTTTCAGCATATAAACCGATTAATTTATTCGAAATAGAAATTATTAGCAACATCCATGAAGATAAGGGGTTAATTCAATGCGAAAAGAATTCTTAACAATGATGACATTCTACATTGCTGGACTTGTCTTTGTTAACTACAAGGAGCCGTGAGGAAAAATGAGCAACGGACCGATCGATGAAGAAAAAATTAAAAATCTTAAACTTGGCGAATATTATGGACGTTGGGCGACTTGGTCTTCTGTTCTTCATTTTATTGACCAGAAAAATGCGGAAATATCGCCAGAAGCAAGAACAATAATAAAAAACGAAACTAAAAAATGGGAATGGCTATGGTGTAATTCAAACAAACTAGGTTTTCCGATACCTGTTGAAGAATGGGAGCAAAACAAAAATGACAATGACAAATGAAGAACTCAAAAAGCTTTATAGCACTCTCAAAAACGCAAATTAACTTGTAAATTAGCAGAAAAAATATATAATATGTCAAACATTCTTGAAAATAGCATTAACCAAACAATCGGGCGTTCTCTTTCAACGCAAGAAATGTCTTTGGCTATTTCAAGAATTAGTGAATACGTCCAATGCCTAATTATACTTGATAAGGAACAAAAAAACAATGAAAGCTGTGATTCTGGCCAGAGTAAGCTCAAAAGAACAAGAGGACGGGTACAGTCTAGATGCACAGATTTCACGCCTTTCAGATTATGCGAATAAAAAAGGCCTTGAAGTAATCAAAACTTTTACATTAACCGAATCTTCGACCCAAGGTGATAGAAAAAAATTTCAGGAAGTTCTTAAGTTTTGTTCATCACAAAAGGAAACCATTGCCTTAATAGCCGATGCAGTTGACCGCGTTCAACGCTCTTTCAAAGAAAGTACATATCTTGATGAACTGCGCAAAAAAGAAAAAATAGAACTCCATTTTTATCGCGAAGGTATGGTTGTTGGCAAAAATGCCAGCTCCAGCGATCTTTTACGTTGGGACTTTCTCGTCATCGGCGCTAAATCTTACGTTCTAGCTTTAGCTGAAAATGTCAAACGCAGTATTAATTTTAAAATTGAACACGGGGAATGGTGCGGAAAAGCCCCGATAGGTTACTTAAACCGCCGGAATGCTCACGGCAAGAGTGAAATTTGTCTTGACCCTATCCGCGCGCCTATTATCAAAAAACTCTTTCAAGAATATTCTCTTGGCAAAACCTCATTTAAAGAATTGGCAAATTTAGCAGATAAATGGGATCTTAAATCAAATTCGCCCAAAGCCAGAAAACTAACCTCTAAAACCTTATATGACACATTAACTAATCCTTTTTATTGTGGAAAAATGCGCATAAAAGGGCAGCTTTACCCCCATATCTATGAGCCATTAATATCCGAAGATTTGTGGAATAAGTGCCAAGAGGTTCGCCTTGGATATAAGAAACAGCCGGTAAAATACGCCAGCAAAGAGTTTTTATACCGAGGACTTATAACCTGTTACAATACCGGTAAAATCGTCACAACCGACCAAAAACGAGGACACATAAATTATTTGATCTGTTATGATAAAACCGGAAAACGGATTTATTGCCACGAAGAAACCATCACCAAACAAGTTCAACAAATTCTCGATTCTATTATAATTCCTGAACCGATTCTCACCGGCTTAAACCAAATACTTCGAGATTCGAAAAAAAATGAAGCTCTTCTGCACGAACAAGCAGTAACCAGCCTGAGAAAAGATCTAGATATAACAAAAAAACGCATTGAAAATCTGGTTGACATGTATCTTGATAAAAAAATTGATGATGAGATATATAGCTCGAAAATCAATCAGCTCAAAAATGAGAAAACATCTCTAGAAAACAAAATCGCCGCCCACAGCGTGAGCGACGATAAGTTTAATGAAACAATCATCAACCTTTTTGATATAGTTAACCACGCCGGCAAAAAATTTGCCAATAGTTCGAATATTGAAGTAAAAAGACGAATCTTAAAACTAATCATTCGAACAATGAAACTCGACCGCGGAAACCTAGGCTACGAGCTGGCTTGGCCGTTCTCTGAACTGCCAAAATCTGATGACTGTTACTTATGGCGTACCCGGAGGGATTCGAACCCACGACCTTTGGCGTCGGAGGCCAACACTCTATCCAACTGAGCTACGGGTACATCAAAACAGAGATACTTCTAGCCCATTTTATTTTAATACTCAAGAAAAATTTGAATTTACGCCGATATTTCTATAACCGGAAAGCCCGAACACGCATTTTTTGCTTGACTTAGCTTAAAATTATAGTTATTAACAAGCAACAAGTTTATTTATTCAAGTTAAATGAGGATATTTCATCATGGCTAAAAAATGTGATTTAACCGGCACCGGCGCTATGAGCGGCAACAATGTCAGCCACGCTAACAACCGCACTCGCCGCCGTTTTCTGCCGAATTTGCAGGTTGTTTCCCTGCTGAGCGAAACTCTGGGCAAAATTTTCAAACTGAAGGTTACTTCTGCAACATTGCGTTCGATTGAACACAACGGCGGTTTGGATTCTTATTTGGAATCGACCTCCAACAGCAAACTGACCGAAGAAGCTAAAAAAATCAAAAAAAGCATTGCTAAAAATAAAGCTTCCAAATAAGTTTGGCATTAAGGTTTTAAGAATATCCTCCCCTTTTCCGGCGGAGGATATTTTTTTATCCCCATAATTCACAGACCGGAGAAAAGGGCTCTCAAAAAACCGATTGCCTTTCTGTAAATTTACGCTATAACCAACTCCAGAGAAACGTTTTAAGAGATAGAGTAACCGCAATGGAAAAACCTGACCCGACCCTGCTGCCGCAAAACCTGGAAGCCGAACAGGCTCTGCTTGGTGCCGTTCTCGCCAATAACAAGGCTTTTGAACGCATTTCGGAATTTCTGAAACCGCAGCATTTTGCCGATGCCATTCACAGCAAAATTTATGAAGTTATCGCCAAATTAATCCAGCGCGGTCATGTTGCCGACGTTATTACGCTGAAAAACTATTTTGAGCAGGAAGGCACATTAAACGAAGTCGGCGGGCACCAATATCTGGTCAAACTGGCCGACAGCGCTTCCCCGCTGACCAATGCTGAATATTATGCCCAGTTTATTTATGATAAATACCTCCGCCGGGAACTGATCAACACCGGCTATGAAATCGTCAACGAGGCTATGAAAGAAGACCTCGACTCCGATGCAACCAGTCAAATTGAAATGGCTGAAAAAAAACTTTTTGATCTCTCCAATGAAGGAGATTCCCAAGGCGGCTTTACCGACTTTGCAACGGCTCTGACCTCTTCGCTCAGTCACATTGAAGCGGCTTATCAAAAAGACGGCAAAATCTCCGGTCTGCCGACGCAGCTGGATGCGCTGGACAACAAAACCGGCGGCCTGAACAATTCCGACCTTATCATCATCGCCGGCCGTCCGGCCATGGGTAAAACCGCTCTGGCAACCAATATGGCTTATAACGTTGCCGAATATATGAGCCATGATAAAAATATGGACCCCAAATCCAAAGGAGTAGCCTTTTTCTCTCTCGAAATGTCGGCCGATCAGCTGGCCAGCCGTATTCTTGCCACCGTTACCCAAACCAACGGCCACAAGATGCGTACCGGAGAATTGGACAATGCCGAGTTCACCCGCATTGCCGCTGCTGTTCGCGAATTGGAAAAAATTCCGCTTTACATTGACGATACCCCGGGCCTGAACATCAACACCATCCGCACCCGCGCCCGCCGCCTGAAAAGAAACAAAGGGCTGGGCCTGATCGTTATTGACTATATCCAGTTAATCGTCGGTTCCGGCAGCAAAAAGAACGAAGGCAACCGCGTGCAGGAGCTCTCTGAAATTTCCCGCGGACTGAAAATTCTTGCCAAGGAACTGAACGTTCCGGTTATTGCTTTGTCCCAGCTGAACCGCGGCGTTGAACAGCGTGACGATAAACGTCCGGTCATGTCGGACCTGCGTGAATCCGGCTCTATCGAACAAGACGCCGATATCGTCATGTTCGTTTATCGTGAAAACTACTATATTCAAAACGAAGAACCCAAACAAAAGGCCGGCGAAACCCCCGAGCACCTCCAGCACCGAATGGAGGAATGGCAACAACGTGTCCGCGCCACCGCCAATATCGGCGAAGTCATCATCGGCAAACAGCGTCACGGCCCTACCGGAACCGTCCAGCTGTTTTGGAACGGCGACTTTGCCCAGTTTGGCAACCTCACCAAAGAGGAGTACCTCCCTGAACAAGTTGGTTAACACATATTTGCGCCCGGCCGGGCAAACCGCGGTTAAATATTTTATACTGCTGACCGGCTATTGCTGCATGTTCACCTTCGCCGCCGTCATGATCAGCGTATCTCTGCTGCGCGGGTTATATAAAACCGTTGAGGAAAAATGCCGCCATGAATAAAGCGTTAAAAGATTACACCCGGGAAGAATGGGAAGCTGTTTGCAACCGCTGCGGCAAATGCTGCCTGGTCAAAATTCAGGATGATGAAACCGATGAAATTTTTTATACTGACGTCGTCTGCCGTTATATGGATATGGAAACCTGTACCTGCACCCGTTACGACGAACGCTGCACATTGGTTCCTTCCTGCCTGAAGCTCACACCCGAAAATATCGATAAAATCGATTGGATGCCTCAATCCTGTGCCTACCGCGCCTTGTTTGAGCACCGTCCCAAGCCGCCCCGGCAAAGCATCAGCGGCCGCTGCGTGCCTGAAACGCTGGTTTCCGACGAAGAACTTGAAGACCACATTGTCGATTGGGAAGATTTATAATAAGCCGGGGATTTAAGAATGAACAAAACAGACTATTTAATTGAAGACGACTATACCCCGCAGTCCCGCTACGATAATCTGAAAGAGGTTGAACCGGAATTCTGGAAACACAAAAAACTTGAACAGATGAACAAAACCGAGTGGGAACTGCTCTGTGACGGCTGCGGCAAATGCTGTCTGAACAAGTTGGAAATCAAAGGCAAAATCAAGTTCACCAACACGTATTGCCGCTTTCTGGACTGCTCAAACTGCCTGTGCAAAATCTATGCCCGCCGCTTTGAAAAAGTGCCGGACTGCCGCGACATTGACTTGGCCGCCATCCGCGAAAAACCGCGCTGGCTTCCTAAAACCTGCGCCTATTGGCTGCTTGACAACGGCTATGACCTCCCTGACTGGCATCCGCTGATAACCGGACGAGCCGATTCGGTCAGCCGGGCAGGCATATCCCTGCAGGGCCGCCCCCTGGTATGTGAAACGGAAGTAAAAGATTATGAAGATTACCTTGTTGACTGGGAAGACTTATGACATTGAAACGGCGGTCGGCTTTCCGCTCAAGGTTGTCAAATCTCCCCGGGCCAAACGCCTGACCCTCCGTATCGACCAGCAGGAACGGCTGCCGGTACTGACGCTTCCGAACCGTTGCACGGCCAAACGCGCCGTAGAGTTTGTTCTGTCTTATAAAGAATGGATTGAGCAGGCTTTAAGCAAAATTCCCGAAACCAGAAAATTTACCCACGGCGACGAAATCTGCTTTTTCGGCAGAACGCTGAAAATTGTTCATACCCCCCGCCGGCGCTGCGGCGTGATGGAAGAAGACGGCAGCCTCTGCGTGTCCGGCAACGCCGAATTTCTTCACCGCCGGGTTAAGGACTATCTGAAAAAGCAAGCCTGCATCGAGCTCTGGAAACGGTCCAAACAAGCGGCGGAACAAATCGGCTGCCGCCTGAACGATGTCACGATTAAAGACACCAAATCGCGCTGGGGCAGCTGCTCGTCACTGCATAACATCAATTATAACTGGCGAATATCTCTGGCTCCCGAATGCGTCATTTCGTACATGGTCGCCCATGAGGTTTCCCACCTGAAACATCAGGATCACTCCCGGGCTTTCTGGAAATGCGTCAAAGAACTTTATCCCCAGGCCGAAGAAGGTAAAAACTGGCTCCGCCGTTACGGCAAAGAACTTTATTCCTACGAATAAACGCACGGCGACGACCGTCCTCCGCGAAATAAAACTTGATAATCGCAAAAATCCTCCCTATATTTTAAATACAAATAACCTATTTAAGGAGAACAAACACAATGATTAACAGCCAAAATGTCGCTCAAACCGGTAGCCAGGCTTATGTTGACCAGGGTTTGCGCCAATACATGCTCAAGGTCTATAACTACATGGCAGGCGGCCTCTGCATTACCGCTCTGATTTCATATCTGATTGCCAACACTTCGGCTATCAAACTTTTCTTCACCGTTGCCCCCAACGGCGCCGTCGGTATGTCCGGATTGTCGTGGCTGGCTCTCTTGGCTCCGTTCATCATGATTTTTGCTTTCGGCTGGGTACTCTCACGCGGAACGCTGGCTCAGGTTCAGGGCGTTTACTGGGGCTATGCCGCCGTTATGGGCGCGGCTCTGGCTCCCGTATTCATTGCCTATACCGGCACCAGCATCACCCGCATTTTCTTAATCACCGCAGCCATGTTCGGCGGCATGAGCCTTTACGGCTACACCACCCGTAAAGACCTGACCTCCATGGGATCTTTCATGACCATGGGATTGTGGGGCATCATCATCGCCATGATTGTCAACATTTTCCTGAAAAGCCCGGGTCTTTACTACGCCCTGTCAATTCTGAGCGTTGTCGTCTTTACCGGCTTAACCGCCTATGACACCCAGAAAATCCGCGCCATTTACGCTGAAAGCGACAGCGGGGACATGTCTTCCCGCAAGGCGATTTCCGGCGCTTTGGCCTTATATATGGATTTCATCAACCTTTTCCTGGCCTTGCTGAGATTATTCGGCGATCGCCGTTAAGCGAATGATAAACCGCAAAAAACCTCCTGTTTTTCAGGAGGTTTTTTATTGACTTCTCTTTTTTATTCCGCTATAAAGCAACTTGTCCGAGGCCTTTTCACAACGAAAGGCTTAAATAATCAATAAAAATATCAACAGGATACGTCCTGTTTTAACCGGAGAAAACAAATGAAACGTACTTATCAGCCGAGTAAATTGGTTCGCGCACGCCGTCACGGCTTTCGCGCACGCATGGCTCCCGCCGGTGGCCGCAAAGTTTTGGCCGCCCGTCGCAAACATGGTCGCGCTAAACTTTCTGCTTAATAAAAAATGACCGTCGTTTTAAAATTAAAAAAACGCAAAGATTTTTTAAGAGTCGCCAAGCAGGGACAAAAGATGGTAACATCTACTGTCATTCTGCAGGCGGCTCAAAGTTTATCCGCGCCTGAACAAAACCCCAAAACAGGCTTCACCACCACCCGTAAAATCGGCAAAGCCCATATCCGCAACCGCGCCCGCCGGCGGATGCGTGCCGCTCTGCGCGAATTTTACCCGCTTTTGAAACCCGGCTTCGAATATGTCCTGATCGGCCGTTACAATACCGCCGACTGCGATTTTACCAAACTCCGCAACGATTTGGGCTGGGGATTGAAAAAATTGCACAAATTTTTTGAAAGCCCCGCTGATGAGCAAGCTCTTCCGGCAGCTTCTGATTCTGCCGATTAAATTTTATCAGAAATTTATCTCTCCCCTGTTTCCGGGCTGTTGCCGTTTTCGCCCGACCTGTTCCCAATATATGATTGAAGCCATCCAAACTCACGGTATCTGCAAAGGGCTGTTTTTAGGAATTAAAAGAATCCTGCGCTGTCACCCCTGGGGCGGCAGCGGCTATGATCCGGTTCCGCCCAAACGAACGGATAAACCGAGATAAAAGCTTGCTTTGCCGCCAAATATAATGTAAAAACCAAAGCTGAAGATATTTAATTGAGGAGAATTTTAGAATGCGTGAGGAAATGAGAGGCCTGTTTTTAGCCATTGTCCTGTCCATTGTCGCCATTTTTATAACCAACCGTTTTTTCCCGGGCAAAACCGTTCCGGCCGCCGCTCCTGCCGTTACGGAAGAAGCGCCGCTTCCCCAAACGCCGTTGCCGCAGGAAAAAATCAAAGCCGACGAGCTTATTGCTGCCGCCGATACGGCTGAAATTATGGCTTCCGCCGAGGCTGTACGACAGGATTCCCGCATTCACATCAAAAATGCTTCCCTGACCGGTTCTATCCGTGTCAAAGGAGCCCGTTTCGACAATCTCCTCCTCGAAAAATACAAACAAACCCTTGAAATCGACAGCCCCGACGTTGAACTCTTCGCTCCGGCCAAAACGGCAGCGCCTTACTATGCCGAATTCGGCTGGCTGAGTTCCGACAGCTCGCTGCGCATGCCTGACCACAGCACCGTTTGGACCGTTCGCGGCGGCGAACTGACGCCGGAAACGCCGGTCGTTCTGGAATGGAACAATGGGCAGGGCCTGAAATTCATTCGCAAAATCAGTCTCGACGCCGACTATATGTTTAACATTCAGCAAGACGTCGAAAATGACACCGGACGCACCGTCACGCTTTATCCTTACGGTTTAATCAACCGCAAAACGGAAAATGCCAACCCCTCCGCCAGTGTCGTTCACGAGGGCTTAATCGGCGTTGTTGACAACAATCTCAAGGAAATCAAATACAAAGACCTGATTGACGAAAAGGCCAAGGAATTCAAGACTGCCCAGGGCTGGGCCGGTTTCTCCGACCGCTACTGGTTTACCGCGTTCATTCTGGAAGGGCAAAATCAAAATACGGTCAAGTTCTCGGCCACCGGCAAACAAAACTTCCAAACCGATTATGTCGGAGCCCCCGTCACCGCGGCTCCCGGCTCCGTTGCCTCCAACAGCGTCAAATTATTTGCCGGCGCCAAGGAAATCAAACTGCTGGATAAATATACCCAGTCGCTCAACATTCCCAAGTTTGACCTTGCCGTAGATTTCGGCTGGTATTATTTTCTGACCAAACCGTTCTTCTACATTCTTGATTTTCTTTACAATTTCATCGGCAATATGGGCTGGGCCATTCTGTTGTTTGCCGCCTTGCTGCGCCTGGTTATGTTCCCCATCGCCAACAAATCATACGACAGCATGTCCAAGATGAAAAAAATCCAGCCTAAGATTAAAGAACTGCAGGAAAGATACGGCAACGATAAAATGAAACTCCAGCAGGAAACTCTGGAAATGTACCGCCGGGAAAAGATTAATCCCGCCGCAGGCTGCCTGCCGATGTTTATTCAAATTCCGGTCTTCTTTTCGCTGTATAAGGTTTTGAATATCGCCATCGAAATCCGCCACGCACCGTTCATTGGCTGGATTAAAGACCTTTCCGCACCTGATCCGCTGGTTCTGTCAACCATTCTCCACTTCCCGGTTCCGAGCCTGCTCGACATCGGCGTCTGGCCGATTATCATGGGTATCACCATGTATGTCCAGCAGAAACTGAACCCGGCTCCGACCAATAAGGATCAGGCTCGTATGTTTGCCCTGATGCCGCTGATTTTCACTTTCATGCTTGGCCACTTTGCTTCCGGTCTGGTCATCTACTGGACTCTGAGCAACATTCTCTCCATCATCCAACAGAAAGCGATTATGCGCAAAAACGGGGTAAAATAATGGAGTTCAAACCGGAACAGCTAAGCGGGGAACAAATCTATGCCGGACGGCAGCTGTTCGGCATTCCCGCCGTATTTGTCCTCGGGGTCGCCCGGCTGGATCAGCTTCCGCTGACCGATATGCCGGAAGTTGCCTTTGCCGGACGTTCCAATGTCGGAAAATCGAGCCTGATTAACGCACTCACCGGGCAGAAAGGCCTTGCCAAGACCTCAAACACGCCGGGGCGTACCCAACAACTCAATTACTTCAATATCGGTGATAAGCTGCACTTGGTTGACCTCCCGGGCTACGGCTATGCCCAAGCCCCGGAAAAACTGGTTAAACAATGGCAGAATCTGATCTTCACCTATCTGCAGGGACGGGTTAATTTAAAAAGGGTCTTTGTCCTCATTGATTCGCGTCACGGCATCAAAAAAGTCGATGAAGAAATTATGGACCTGCTGGATAAAGCCGCCGTCACTTACCAGATTATCCTTACCAAAACCGATAAAATCAGCGCCAAGGCATTGGAACAGGTTATTCAAAAAACCAAAGAAGCCATCGCCAAACACCCCGCGGCTTATGTTGACTTGATTGCCACCAGCTCGGAAAAAGAAATTGGTCTGGATAATGTCCGCGCCGAAATCGCCAAACTGCTTTAACATTTCCATTAAAATCAAAAAGCCCGCGGTTTAGGAACGCGGGCTTTTTTCTCCACGAAGTTTTGCTAAATTTTCCGGAGAACATAATAATAGGTAAACCTGTCAGATATCACCGAAAGACGACTCTAATCCGGCATCGGTTGAACCTGTCGCATACTCAACGATTGAACCGGCCGCGCCCAGAATCCCCAAACCAACTGCCAAACCGGCAAACCAAGTCCATTTTACCTTGCCCATAACCGCCTGAAAGGCAATTCCTACTAAACCGAAACCACCCAGAATAAAAGTAATAGTTTTCACTTTATCAAAAGTATTACGCGCCTTGGTTGCTGCGGTATCCATAATACTGGCACCATCAGCCCAGGCATCGCTGCACATTCCCATAGCAATTAATAAAACCAAACAGCTGAGCGTCCAAAAATTCTTTTTTAAAAATGACATTTCTTTTCTCCCTAAAAGTTTAACCGCCAACAGACATAAAAACCTGTTTGGTTTTAGAATAGTATACTATCCACAAAATAACAAGAGATTATTTTGTGAAACTTTTGTTACAAAGAAACAGAAGAATGAAACGAATATGTACCCTTAACGTCAAACAGTAAGAATTAAGAGAGAAAAAGCACCCTAAAAAACTCGGATAACGTGTGTAAATAGAGTAATCTCCAGCGGCGAAAAAAGCGGAGTGTGCAAATAGTAATAAGCATTTTCTCGACAGCATAAAATTGCTCTCGTGCCCGCTGGATGGGTTTTAATTAAAGGCTGTTATATGAAAGCAATAGTAGGAGTTAAGAATTTTGAAAATTCCGCAAACGACACCCTAGTGCTCCATAGAACTGCCTTTAGACTTGAGCTGACCGCAGGCGGCCAAAATATCCTGCCCTCTGGCAACCCTTATCGGGGCAGCAAAACCGGCTTTTTCTAACTCGCGGGAAAAGGCATGGACCCTGTTATTGGAAGAAGGCTGATAGGGGCAGCCGGGCCACGGATTAAACGGAATAAGATTAAACTTGGCACCGATTTTATATTTCTTCATTAAATCAATCAACTGACGCGCATCGTCCAAACTGTCGTTTATCCCGTCAAGCATCAGATACTCAAAAGTGATAAAGCGGCTGGTAACAGTCTTCTGATACGCCTGACAGGCTTGCAGAATATCTTCAATCGGATAGCGCTTGTTAATCGGCATTATCTGCGAACGTTTGTCATTATTCGGCGCATGCAGAGAAACTGCCAGCTTAACGCCGGTTTCCTCAGCGATTCGCTGCATATTCGGCACAATACCGGAAGTTGACAACGTCACCCGGCGTTTGGAAATGGCAATACCGTCACCGTCTGTCAGCAGCTGCAGAGCCTTGATAACATTATCAACATTATGCAGCGGTTCGCCCATTCCCATCACCACAATATTGGAAACCATCCGGTTTTCACCGGTTGTGCTCGGCCATTCATGATAAACATCGCGCACCACCATAAACTGGCTGACAATTTCTCCTGCCGTCAGATTGCGGGTAATTTTCTGCGACCCGGTATGACAGAAAGTGCAGCCGACGGCACAGCCGACCTGGGTTGAAACACAAACCGAACCTCTGTCTGCTTCGGGAATATAAACCGTTTCAATCCGCTGCCCGTCGGCAAATTCCAACAGCCATTTGTGCGTTTTATCGCGAGAAAGCTGTTCAGCTACGATTTTCGGACGCGTAATCGTAAACTTATCGGCCAATTTGGCCCGCAAATCCTTTGACAGATTGGTCATCTCGTCAAAAGAAACCGCCCCCTGAACATACAGCCACTGATACAGCTGTTTGGCCCGAAACGGCTTTTCGCCGATGTCTGCCATCAGGCGATCAAGCTCTGCTTTATTCAGTCCGATAAGTTCAACTTTCTCCGTCATCTTATTTCTTCTTGCACTTGGAACTGATTGCCTTATAAGCTCCGCTGAAACCTTTCAGCGAATAAGTGTCTTTTGTCGCCGTCCCTTTGCTGGAAACGCCGTCCACAATCATCCGCTGGCCGCGTTTCATCGCTGCCACCAGTTCCTTATCCGCCTTGTCGTCAATCGCCCAGGCTTTGTCACCGTCGGTAAACAAACGGGTAAAGGTGTCTTTGCCGATTTTGACCACGACTTGAGAACCGTTTTTATAAGTATAACCGGCCACAAAATTGACCACGTCAAAACTCTTTTCCGCCGGACGATGCGTCACAATAACATAAATATCGCCGCGTTTGCTGTATTTTCCTTCGTCTTTTTTCGGTGTGGAAGCCATATAGCAGACAATGCCTTTGCCGTCTTTATACGAATAAGCCGCCCAGTCGTCATATTCGCCGATAAGCTCCGGCGCCTTGGCCTGAACCAGCCCGGCAAAAGTCAAAACACAAACAAAAACAATCGTTGTAAATTTTTTCATACCTATCTACCCACAAAGTTATCAAATTTTGCTATAATATACTGGAAAAAGTTATAAAAACTGTTAACAATAGGCCAAATAAAAGATTTGGAAAGCAAGGGCTTCATGTTTAAAGATAAATATTTGGATATCAGCAAATTAACCGCCAACCCCCATATCTTTAACCTGTTTAAAGTGGTTGAGAAACACGGCGGCGTGCTGCGTTTTGTCGGCGGTTCGGTTCGCGACGCCATCGCCGGCATGAAAGGGTTCGACCTTGACCTGGCCACCGACCTTTCGCCGGACGAACTGGTCGAAGCCTGTGAGGAAAGCGGCCTTAAAACCATTCCCATCGGCATCAAATTCGGCACAGTCGGCGTTGTAATTGACAATCAGGTATTGGAAGTCACTTCCCTGCGTAAAGACATTAAAACCGACGGCCGCCATGCCGAAGTCGTTTTCACCTCCGACTGGAACGAAGACGCCTCCCGCCGCGACCTGACCATCAATGCCGTTTATGCCGATGAAAAAGGCAATGTGTTTGACTATTATAACGGCGTTGACGACCTTGAAAAAGGCATTGTCCGCTTCATCGGCAGCGCCGGCCAGCGCATTAAAGAGGATTATCTGCGCATTCTCCGCTTTTTCCGCTTTTATTCGATTTTCGGCAAAGCTCCGATTGACGCCAAGGCGCTTGAAGCCTGCAAAGAAAACAAAGACGGCTTAAAACAGCTTTCCATGGAACGTATTCGCGACGAACTGTTTAAATTATTCCTGACCCCGAAAGTCATCGAAACCCTGCAAATCATGTATGACAACGAGATATTGAGCTATATTCTTCCCGATACTCATTATCTGGAAGAATTGGACTTTCTCGTCAACACAATCAATACCGGAGATTTGCCCAACGCTCCGCTGCGCCGTCTGTTCGTACTCTACAATCCTGACGAAGCCCTCGCCGAAAACCTGGCCACCCGCCTGCGGATGAGCAACAAACAGCGTGAAGACTTTGTCAGCTGGGCCCGTTTTCATCCTTTCTTTGATGAATTTCTTGAAGAAAAACCGCTGCGCCGGCTGGTTTATCTCTATGGCAACGACTTTTGCCGCGACAAGCTTATCCTGCTGAGTGCATTCAACCGAAGAGTTCTGCCGGACATTCGCGAAAGAATAAAACACATCGCCCAAATCAAGCTTCCCGAATTCAGCATCAAAGGCCGCGACGTAATTGCCGCAGGCATTAAAGACAACCGCAAAATCGGCGAAGTGCTGGACGAACTGGAACAAATCTGGATTGACAGCGATTTCAACCTGTCTCATGAAGAACTGCTGCAGCGCCTGCCGGAGTTAATCCTTCAGAAATCCGCCTGAATCAAAAAAAGCGCCTGTTCTCCGACAGGCGTTTCGGGTTAAATCGGCATCACCCGTTTTTCTTATAAAATTCTTTTCTTTCCCGCCGGCTAAAAGACCACAAATTGCCGATTCCGTTAATCGGCTGCACCGGAAATCTGGACTTAAAGTCAAATTCGCGCGTCAAAAACAAAGAAGTCGTTTTCGTATAACAATTCATCGGGCAGAAACCGTAAAAATCAACCTGAATCAAATCCGCTTCCCGCAAGGTTCCCACCGCCCGCACATACTCCCGGCTGGTATTAATGCGATCGCTGTCATCCAGAATAATCATTCCGCCCGGAGCCAGTTTTTGAACGGCCGCGGCTGCGCACTCGGCCCGGCGTTTACCGTCAACCACAATCACGTCATATCGGCCGCCGTCCTCAAAAATCGCCTTTTCGTAAATCTCTCCTTCGTCCCGCCAGCGGATATCCAGCTTCGGATGTTGAAATTCCCGCTGCCATTTGGCAAACCATTGCGGATTATCTTCAATGCTGATGACTTTGGCTGCCCGTTCGGCCCAAAAAAGAGAGGAATAGCCGCAGCCGAACTCAAAAATCGTCTTTTCACCGTAATCAAACTGCGACAAATACTCAATTGCCGGATATGTATACCAGGGAAGCGGATTACCGTCACGGTCAACACAGACCTTTTCGTCAATCGTCCGCTCTATGGCAAAATCCTTTTGCCACATTTCAATAAATTTTTGAAACCTTTCACTATACATTAAGTTTAATCTCCGTTGAAACTTCGCCGCCCGTAGTTATATCATACTCGTCAAAGATTTAAAACCTTTTTAGGAGAGTGTCATGGAATTAATTAAGAAAATTTCTTTTGTTTTGACCATCATCGGCGGCTTGAACTGGGGTTTAATCGGCCTGCTCGGCATTGACTTTGTCTCAATGCTCTTCGGCCCGATGACCATTTTGGCCCGCCTGGTTTATGTTCTGGTCGGCCTGTCTTCGCTGTATCTGATTTTCGACCATTCCTGCGAAGTTCACGAAGTTGTCAAAACCAGAGCCTAAAAGGCCGCTTTCTCAAAAGCACCGTCTCCGAACGGTGCTTTTTTATTTTAATACCCCCTTCGGTTCAGCTTGGCTGCCGCTGACCCGATCTGCATCAGCGTATAACTGACGATTTCTTCCACCGGCATGTTGGTGCTTTTACAATCACGCTCGCATTTATACAGCAATTCCAAAACACTGAATAAACGCTCTTTCGGCCACAGGGAAACCTGCATTTTAAAACTTGATTTCCGAAAAAAGATAATCGGCGGAGTCAGACGCATTAAAGCCTTGTCGACCGTTTCACCCTGCTCAACCATTCCCAGACAGGTCAGCAGCTTGTTAAAATGATACGTCACGTTGCGGATAATCGAAATCGGCTCCGAACCTTCATTCAGCAGCTTGGTAAAAGAGGCCAGCGCTTTTTCGGTCTGCCCGCCGGCCACATAATAACAGACATCATCGGCGGTCGAAGCCGAATTGTCGCTGATAATCGCCACCACGTCTTCGGTCGTAATATTCTTACGGTCTCCCATATAGGTCATCAGTTTGTCAATTTCACCCATTGAACTCTTACGGTCATTGGAAAGCCTGGCGCACAAAATCTGCAAAGCTTCGTTGCCGATAGTATAACCGCCCTCGACAAACTTTGTCCGCGCCGCTCCGTAAATATCTTCGTCCCGATCTTCATAACAGGGAATAACCGCCATATCCTCGCTGTCTTCTCCCAGTTTAACCAGTGAAGACTTCTTATTCAGACTGCCGGAAGATATAATCAGCAATGCGTCAGACTTCGTCGTCTCAAACAAAGACTTTAAATTCTTGGTCAGATTATTATCGGCATCGCGCACGACAATAACCCGCCGGCCGCCCATCAGCGATTGACTGCCGTATTCCCCGAACAAAATTCCCGGGTCGGCATTGACATCCGCCCCGTTCAGATAGGCCACCCGAAAAGGATCGTTGACATCGTCGCAGATTGCCTTGGTGAAATTCTTGACATGTTCCGCCATCAGCCCTTCGTTGGAACCGTAAACCAGCACCGCCCGCAAACTGTTGTCCGGCCGTTTCAGAAACTTGTCAATTTGCGCCTGCTTATAAATCACTGGTCGAGCCTTTTTTGGTAATGCGCGAATGGAAATAAGCGCCGATTCGCAGACTGATGTCATTGGCAATAATCTGCGCGGAATCTTTCATAACCTTTTTCTGAGCGATTGTCATGGAATACGGATTGGCCAGAATATCGTAGCTGCCGAAAGCTACCGAATTTCCTTTGACAATTTCTTTGCCGTTTTCAAACATGGTATAACCGACGGTATATTCAACCCTTTTCCGGGTAGCGGTAATGTCATTTCGCAGTGCCTGATCATAAACCACTTCGTTTTCCAAAGAAATTACCAGACGATACTTCGGCTTGTGCGGAACGCCCAGCGGCGTCAGCATATCCAATAATTCGTTGCGGATAAGCTGGCCGAAACGTTCGCCGGTCGCTTCAACTTTAATCTGAGCCATTTCCGAGCTGATTGAGCGGTCAAACTCTCCGCCGAAATACCACAGATTATCATGCTTTTTCTGCACATATAAAGGTTCAAACCCGCAAGCTGCGAGAAACATAAACATTGATAACGCAATAAGTCTCTTTTTCATCAGTTTTCCTTGTTTGAACCTTTACAACAGTGCAAAATTATCCGGGTTATCCTTTAACGACGATATTTATCAGACGGTTGGGAACCACAATCACTTTGACGATTTCCTTGCCTTCAATCTGCCGTTTGACATTTTCCAGAGCCATAGCCTGAACCTGAATTTCTTCCTTGCCGGCATCTTTCGGCATTTCAATCGTTCCGCGCATTTTACCGCAGAGCTGAACCGCATAGGTTACAACCTGATCTTCCGCCAGCTTGGCATCACCCTGCGGCCATGTTTCGGCAATCACCAAAGTCGTGTTGCCCAGACGAGCCCACATTTCTTCGGCCAGATGCGGCGTAAACGGCGACAACAGCTTAATCAGCGTGCTGTAAAGCTCCGGTGCGATTTTAGCCTTGGCGCTCAGATAATTGACATAAGTCATCATGGAGGAAACCGCCGTATTAAATTTCATCTGATCGATTCGCTCCGTAACTTCCAGGATACATTTGTGCATTGCCCGCAAATCATCGGCCGACGCTTTTTCCGCGGGATCAACTTTTGCAAACAGGCCGTAAACTTTGCTGACAAAACGATAAACGCCCATCAGGCTTTCGTCCGACCACATGGCCACCTGGTCAAACGGCCCGATAAACATTTCATACAAACGGAACGTATCGGCGCCATAGGCGGCGATAATATCGTCAGGATTGATCACATTGCCGCGCGACTTAGACATCTTCTCGCCGTTTTCAGCCAAAATCATTCCGTGCGATGTCCGGCGCTGATAAGGTTCCTTGGTCGGCACCAATCCCAAATCATACAAAAACTTATGCCAGAAACGGGAATACAGCAGGTGCAGCGTGGTATGCTCCATTCCTCCGTTGTACCAATCAACATTCATCCAGTAATCAAGCGCTTCCTTGGAGGCAAATTCTTTGCTGTTATGCGGATCGCAATAACGCAGAAAATACCAGGAAGAACCGGCCCAGTTCGGCATGGTATCCGTTTCACGGCGGGCCTTGGCGCCGCATTTCGGGCACTTTGTATATAACCACTCGTCACCGGCCTTTGATAACGGCGATTCGCCCTCGTCATTCGGATGATAATCCGGAACCGGCGGCAGCGTGAGCGGCAGCTCGGATTCGGGAATGGGCTGCCAGCCGCAATGTTCACAGTAAACCATCGGAATCGGTTCACCCCAGTAACGCTGACGAGAGAAAACCCAATCGCGAAGCTTATAATTGATTTTCGATTTGCCGAAACCATGTTTGACCGCATAATCAATCGCCGCCCGCATACCGTCTTCTTTGTTCATGCCGTCCAAAAACTCGGAATTGATATGCGCACCGTCTTCTTCATGCGCTTTAACCGCAATATCGCCGCCGGCCAGAACCTGAATAATCGGCAGATTGAACGCTTTGGCAAAATCATAGTCGCGCTGATCATGCGCCGGCACCGCCATAATCGCACCGGTTCCGTATCCCATCAAAACATAGTCGGAAATAAAGACCGGTATCAGCTTGCCGTTATACGGATTCTTCGCCTTAATCCCTTTCAGTTCCACCCCGGTTTTGCTCTCGTCCATCGAGCGCTGCAAATCAGACTTGGTTGCCGTTTTTTCAACATAGGCCTGAACTTCCGCCGCATTCTCAAAGCGGCTTGCCAACTCGGCGACATACGGATGCTCCGGAGCCAAAACCATATAGGTCACGCCGAAAGCGGTATCCGGACGGGTCGTAAATACGGTCAGTTTTTTACCGGGCAGTTCGGTGCCGTTGCCGTCGGTCAGTCCGAAATCGAGCTCTGCCCCTTCCGAACGTCCGATCCAGTTAATCTGCTGCGATTTAACCCGGTCAATAAAATCCAAGTCTTCCAAATCGTCAATCAAACGGTCGGCATATTTGGTAATCGCCACCATCCATTGCTCTTTGTTCTTGCGTACGACCTGCGCTCCGCAACGCTCGCAGCAGCCGTTGACAACTTCTTCGTTTGCCAGCCCTACTTTGCAGCTCGGACACCAGTTAATGGCCATTTTGTCTTTATAGGCCAGACCCTTTTCAAACAGTTTGATAAACATCCACTGCGTCCATTTGTAATATTCCGGATCACAGGTGGAAATGCAACGGTCCCAGTCAAAACTGAAACCGATCGACTTCATCTGTTTGGTAAAATTGGCGATGTTCGCCGCCGTTGAAACGGCCGGATGCACACCGGTTTTAATCGCATAGTTTTCTGCCGGAAGCCCGAAAGCGTCAAAACCCATCGGATACAAAACGTTAAAACCCTGCATTCTCTTTTTGCGGGCAATAACGTCCAAAGCCGTATATGAACGCGGATGTCCGACATGCAGACCGGCACCCGACGGATAAGGAAATTCGACCAGGGCGTAAAACTTTTTCTTGTTCTTGTCTATTTCAACCTTGTAAGCTTTCTCGTCTTCCCAAATTTTCTGCCATTTTTCTTCAATGGTATGAAAATTGTAACGTTCTTCCATCGCCCATTCTTTTTTCCATTCGTCAAAACTGGCTTTTCCGTTATATCTGGCATTATTCGTCATAATTGATTATTCCTCTCCTGCCGCAACTGCTCTGCGGTATAATACACTGGCTTGTTTTAAGATTATCTTTTCGATTTCTCCGGCTAAGCGGCGGTCCGGCTGGCTCTGCACCCACTCTCCGCCGATGCGGTTCATTTTGGAAACGTTGACTTTCAGGCCGTCGGCCCGCAGCTCGGGGCACAAAACGCGAACGGTAATTTTAAACTTTTCATCCGGCACGCCGTTAACAACCATCCAGTCGCTGACAATGGTTCCGTTTTCCAAATCCGTCTTAAGCAATGGCATTTTTGACATTTTTTCCAAACTTGCCTGCCACAAATAGCGATTCACGCCGCGGGCTTCGGGCACGATTTCCCGCGTCTCCGCCGCCGGTTTTTCTTCCGCCCAGGGATTAAGCGCCGACAACCAGGAGCAGCCTGACAACAAAAAAGCGGCTGCCAACAGACTTGAAAAATGTTTCTTCATGACTTTAGGTTTCCTTAAATTTCACATTCATAATTGCCGCAAGGCAAACTTTTCACCAAAGTTATATGATTTTTAGCGATTTGACAAGAGTCATAAATCATTTTCTCACTTGTAATTCGGCAAATATCCGCGTAAAATGCGGCACTGTAAACAACCGGGGAATCAACCATGCCAGACAACCGCGCCACTGCCGTCCAAATTTTGTTCCAAACCTTCAGCCGGCGAAGCTTTCTTGACTTTGAGCCGATGAACGGTCTGTCTCCGACCGACCGCAGTTTCGTCAAAATGCTGGTCATGACCACCGTCCGCCGATATGAATTTATTCGCAAGGTTATCCGCCAGTTTGCCCGCAAAAAACTTCCTCCCAAGGCAGCCTACGCCCAATATGCGCTGGCTTGTGCCGTCTGTGAACTGTTGTTTATGAATACGCCGGATTATGCCGTAATTAACTCCTGCGTTAATCTGGTCAAAAAAAACTGTGATCGTTATGTTGCCGGGTTTGTCAATGCCGTTTTGCGCAAAATTGCCGCCGAAAAAGAGCTGCTGAAACAACATGACAAAGGTGAATTTTTCACTCCGGCTTTTTTTGAACTGCTGAACCGTGACTATTCGTCCCGTACCATCCGCGAAATTCAGAAAATAAGCCTGACCGAACCGCCGCTCGCCGTCACGGTTAAAGACAATCCCCGCCTTTGGGCGGAAAAGCTTGCCGGCAAATATCTTGACGGCAACACCGTCGTTCTGCCCCAGACCGGACAAATCCGCGAGCTTGAAGGCTACGCCGAAGGTTGCTGGTGGGTTCAGGATTATGCCGCTTCTCTGGCGGTCGGCGCATTAGATGACTTAAGCGGCAAACGCGTTCTTGACCTCTGTGCCGCTCCCGGCGGCAAAACCGCCCAGCTGCTCAACCGCGGCGCCCGGGTAACTTCGCTTGACAATGCACAGCAGCGGCTGGCTACGCTCCGTGAAAACATGCAGCGCCTGCACCTGCAGCCCAAAAAAATAATCTGCGCCGATGCTCTGCATTACCTCGCGGATTTCAATGAAGAGCCTTTTGACGCCGTCCTGCTTGATGCCCCCTGCTCCGGAACCGGCGTTTTCCGCCGCCACCCTGAAATAGTCCATATCAAAAACCGTCAGGACACCGTCAATCAGGCCGGCTTGCAGAAACAGCTTCTTGAACGCATTTCACCTGTTTTGAAAACCGGCGGCAGCTTAATTTACTGTACCTGTTCAATCGCCAAAAACGAAGGCGAAGCCCAAATAACCGCCTTTCTGGAAAGCCATCCCGACTTCCGCCTTGAGCCGTTGAAATCAGAGCGTTTTCCCGAAATAATCACCCCGGAAGGATTTATCCGCACCCTGCCGTGCCACCTGACCGAATTCGGCGGCTGTGACGCCTTCTTCATCGCTAAACTCATAAAGGCAAGATAACCGATGCTGTTCCGAAAAATAACCCTTTCCGACAAAGAAAAAAACGAAACGCCGTTGCAGCCTCAGCCGGTTTCCGCGGAAGGAGCCCCCGTTTACATTCTCGGCGACACCGCTTTGGCCTGCTTTCTGGCCGTCAAATTGATAACCGCCGGACACCGGGTCATCGTCCTTGCCGGACCAAAGGAAAACACCAGCCTCTCAACCAACGGAATTACCGTCAAAGAAGACTATCAGCTGCAAAAGCTGCACAGCAAAATCGAAACGGCCCTTTGGCTGAAAGAAACGCCCGAGCTGTTAATAATCGCATCCCGTTCTTCCCGCACCAAAGCAATGCTGACTGCCGTTTCCAAAAACAAAATCAAAAACTGCCCGGTCATCTCCTTCACCCGGATGAAAGACAAAAACTTTATCTCCGACATCTTGGGCGTTCCCGTCATATCGGCCTATTTTGAAGGCTGGCTCAGCGACAAAAACCAAATAGTTACCGCTTACGGGCGCAATCCGGAAATAATCCTTTGTGCCGAAACCGGTTCGGCCGCCTACCAAACAATGGAAAAACTGCTTGCCGACACGCGCATCGGTCTCCGTACCAACAGCCTTCCTCTGCAGGCATTTTGGAACAGCTTTGCCGTTTACGCCCCCTGTTCGCTTCTCAGCGCCGCTTCCGGCAAAAGCATTTTCGACATCACCAAAAACAAAGAACTGCGGGAGCAGCTGCAAACGCTGTTGAAAGAAATCGTCAGCATTACGCCGCGCGTGCTGCCGTCCTTTGATGCCGACGAACTGCTGAAAAGAATTTTTAACATTCCCTCCAGCTACAATTTTCCGCTCGCCGAACAAATACGCCTGCACCAAACCGGAGATATCGATTTCATCAGTTCGGTCATTCAGGAAGCCTCTTTTCAAAACAAATGCACTCTTCCGTTGACCGGCCTCTTGCTGAAAAGCATTTACGAACAGATTATTGAGCGGAAATAAAGCCGCCGCGACATACAAATTCCTTTCATAACTTAACTTCGCGGTTGAAGAAAACGATTAAACATATTATAAGGAATAACAGAACCTGTTCACATTAGAGGATAAGCCGATGAACTTAACATTTCTCATTATCGCCGCCGTTCTTTTATGCTGTTTTTTTGCCGCTTATCTCTGGTTCGCCGTTATCAACCGCCGGCTGAACGACATTTCTTTCGGTTCCCCTTTTTTCGGTAATGTTTTTTTTCCGGTCTGGCTCGTCGCCTTTGCCGGATGCACTGCTTTTTATTTTCTGCTGCCGGAACAAAACGATCAGCTGTTCGACATTTCGTTTTTGAACGTCGCCGCCGCTTTCATATCGGCTGCCGCCGTCTGCCTGCTGTCACTGCATGCACGCATCGCCCGCTGGAATTATGCCCTGTTTTTAGCGGCGGCAATATTAAACACCCTTTTGCTCCCTCAGGGTTTTATGCTTTTTGAGGGCACACTTCCTTTCTGGCTTGATCGTCTGACCATTGCTCTGATTTGGAGCCTTTTTGCCTGGGCATACAAATACCTTGACGGACTGGAAGGCATTGTCGCCGTTCAAACCGTCACCCCGCTGTGCGGTATGGTAATTCTCGCTTTTCTCGGCGCAATTCCGATTCTCACCGGCTGTTTCAGTGCCGTTTTTGCCCTGATTATAACGGCCTACGCCGTTTATAACTGGTATCCGGCTCAATTGCGGCTGACAACATCCGGCTGCCAGGCGCTCGGCTTCCTTACCGCCTGGCTGTTTATGCTGGCTGCCCGTGAAGGATCAGCCTCCTGCGCTCTGATTTTCAGCCTTTATTATATTGTTGAAGTTATCTGGGCCGGCCTTAAAAAACTGAGCCGCAAACCGCAATATCAGGAAATCGTTCCCAACACATTCTATTACCAGACCAACCTTTCCGGTCTGTCGCCGGACATCATCAGCGAAAACATTTTCAAGTTGGATGCCCTGCTGGTCATTTTCGGATGCTTTCAGATTTATGCGCCGAACAGCTACTCTCTCGCCATTTTAGGCGTAATTCTCACGTTTTGGTTTTTAAACCACCTCCGCAACTGGCAGGTAGCGGAACGCAGTCTCGGTGAAATCAACCGGGAAGTCGTTAAAGACCTCAAAGAAAACGTTGAGGATATCAAAAAAAACCTTGATAAGGACATCTGAGCCGCATGACTGTTTTTGCCTCTTTCAAAAAACTGTTCCGTCCGAAACCTGAACGGCTGCCCGAAAGGTTAGCGGCGTGCTCGGCCGTCAAATTCAAAGTTGTCGTTGTCGATTTTCTTGATAACATTGAAAGCAGCGGCGGCGAAAATCTGGCCCGGCTTCTCAGCACTCAGGAAGGACTGAGCCTTTCTTTCTTTGATGAAAACTTTCCCAAAAGTTTCCTCAACCTTGAAAGCCGAACCCTGTTTGACCTTATCGACCGCGGACAGACCATTATCGAAAAAACCGGCGCTGACGTCATCATTTGGGGATACCGCGACAACGACCGCATCCGCCTCAATTTCCAAACCGAAAGGCAATATGAAAACGAAGACAACGCCTACATCTCCCTGCTTGACAGCTTTTTCTTTCCGGCCTGTTTCTTTGAACATCCCGGACAGTTTCCCTCGGCTATCTTAAACCTGATTTACGGAGCGGTCATCAGCTCGCTGAATCCGGTTAATGCGGCGGCCAAAATCCAAAAACGTTATCTGTTGAAAAAGATAATCGACAAGCTCACCAAAGACAATTCGGCCAAAGCCGTTTCGGTTGAATATATGCCGTATATCATGAATTTTCTCGGTATAATTTATCTTAACTACGCCCATGACAACCGTGATGAAAAGGACTTCAAAATAACCAAAAGCCTGTTTGAAACAGCCATCAAACATCAGGATTTAATCACCTCGCCCCTCCACCTTGGCTGTATTTACTACCACCTCGGACAGCTTTACGACTGCGGTACCCGCTATATGGAAAATCGTCCGGGAAGCTATTTCAAAGGCGCCATTGAATTTTACCGTCAGGCTCAGCGTTACCTCGGCAAATATACTTATCCTTACGATTACGGCTATATTTCATACCGGCTGTCTCACCTGTTTTTTAATTTTTGGCGCCAAAAAGAAGACATTCAGGCTCTGCGTGATGCCGTCTTTCAGCTGCGGGAAGCCGAAAAGATCTATACTTATGCCCTCTTTCCGGACTTTTGGGCCGTTATTCAGGGTGAACTCGGTCAAATGCTCGGCCTGCTGGGGAACCTGACTAAAAGCGAAGACATCTCCGAACTTGCGGTCAACTGTTATCGCAACCAGCAAAAAGTTATAACCGAACGCCGCGACCCGATAACTTGGGCTCTGGCACAGGAAAACATCGGCGACATCTACTACCGCATCGGCAAAAACAGCGAAGACCGCCCGCATCTTGAAGACGCTCTGGAATGCTACCATGACGCCCTCTATATCTTCGAAAACGCCGGCAACGAAGATAAAATCAAAAATATCATGACCAGCATTGCCCGCACCAACCAGTGCTTAAATTTGATTTAGAAACCGGGAAACAATCCCTGTCGTTAACCGTTTTAAATTTCCGTAAAAAATAAGAAAAAACTTCTTGACTTAGAGCATACTCTAAAAATTATGCTGATAAATATTTTAACGGAACCAACAAAATGAATCGACGCAATTTTATTAAAAACACCCTGATTGCAGCAGCAGTTGCCGCCGGCGGCTCAATCTTGGGAAAAACGGCAAAATCAGCTCTTTTACGGGAGAATAAAAAAATGAAGATCCTCGTTTTAACCGGAAGTCCGCGCCCAAACGGCAATTCCAACACCTTGGCCGACAACTTCATTAAAGGCGCCGAAGCCGCCGGCCATAAAGTCTTTCGCTTCGATGCCGCTTTCAAACAGGTTCACCCCTGCATTGCCTGTAATTCCTGCGGCATGAACGGCCCTTGCGTTTTCAAAGACGATTTTGAATTTGTCCGCACCCACATCATCGATGCCGATATGGTTGTCTTTGCCACACCGATGTATTACTTCGGATTTTCCGCCCAGCTTAAAAGCGTTATTGACCGTTTCTACGCCGTTAACGGCCAAATCCATCGCCCGAAAAAAGCGGCTCTGTTGATGACTTATGCCAACACCGCCGCCTCTGAAGCCGAACCGATTAAAATGCATTATAACGTTCTGTTGAACTATCTCAGCTGGACCGACGCGGGACAAATTATTGTTCCCGGCGTCTGGCCCGTCGGCGCGGTTAATCAAACCGATTACCCTCAACAGGCTTATGAGCTGGGCAAAAATTTAAAATAACCGCCCATAAAATAAATGGTAAATTTTTATAAAAAAGACTTGACTTAGAGTAAGCTCGAAATGCTAAGCTTCTGTAAACTCGATTTATTAGAGGAGTTTTTGATGAACAGACGCGAATTTTTAATGACAACCCTTGCCGCTTTTGCCCTTTCGGCCCTGCCCAAGCTGACATTTGCCGAAACCATTCCGGTTTCTGACGCCGTTAAGCATAAAATCGACCCCAAAAATAAACTCGGATTCGGCTTTATGCGGCTGCCGCTGAAAAATCCGGAAGACCAGACCTCCATCGACTATGCGGCTCTCAATCAAATGGTAGATCTGTTTTTACAACGCGGTTTCACTTATTTTGACACCGCCTGGATGTATATGGGTTATGAGAGCGAAGTCGCCCTCCGCAAATCGTTGGTCGAACGCCACCCCAGAAATAAATTTACCGTCGCCAGCAAACTCCCGATCGGTTATCTGAAAAGCAAAGAAGAACAAGAACAGATTTTTAACAAACAGCTGGAAAAAACCGGACTGGATTACTTCGACTATTATTTGGTTCACAACGTCAATGCCAACACCATCGGCAATGCCCGCCGATATGACAGCTTCAAATTTATCGCCGACAAGAAAAAGGAAGGCAAAATCAAACATATCGGTTTTTCTTTTCATGATAAGCCGGAACTTTTGGAAGAAGTGTTGAAAGAGCACCCCGAAGTTGAATTCGTCCAGTTGCAGATTAACTATATTGACTGGGACAACGCCAGCATCCAGTCACGCAAATGCTATGAAATTGCTCAGAAATACAACAAACCGGTTGTCGTTATGGAACCGGTCAAAGGCGGCAGCCTGGCCGTTGTACCGCCGGCAGTCGAAAAAATCTTCAAAGAAGCCGAACCGAATATGTCGGTAGCCTCCTGGGCGATTCGTTATGCGGCATCCCTCCCCGGCGTCATGATGGTTTTAAGCGGAATGAGCAATATGGAACAGTTGGAAGACAACACCTCATATATGCAAAACTTCAAACCGCTGGACGACAAGGAAATGAAAGTCATCGAAAACACGGTAAAAACATTGCATGCGTCGGTTTCGATTCCCTGCACCGCCTGCAAATACTGCGTCGAATTCTGCCCGATGAAAATAGCCATTCCCGACTACTTCGCCTTATACAATGCCGAAAAACAGGAACGCTCGGACAAACCGTTCAATGCTCAGCGTCTGTACTACGATAATCTCACCAAATCGCACGGCAAGGCTTCTGCCTGCATCAGCTGCCGACTGTGCGAAAAACATTGTCCGCAGCATATTGAAATCAGCAAATGGATGAAAGAAGTAGCCAAAACATTTGAAGCATAAGGAGACAAACATGAACAAAATTTTATTATTCGGAACCGTCATTTTTTCCATACTGGCATTCAGCGGTCACAAGGCCTTTGCCCAGCTGCGCGAAGAAAACAAACAGCCAGCGGCCGCCGCACCGAAAATCCTGATTGCCTATTATTCCTACAGCGGCAATACGAAAGAAGTTGCCGAAGCCATTCACGAAAAAATCGGCGGCGATATCTTTGAAATCAAAACCGAAGGAAGCTATCCCGAGGCATACCGCCCGATGACCCAGCAGGCAAAAAAAGAAATTCAGGACGGATACCGTCCCAAACTGACGACAAGCGTAGCCGACATTTCCCAATACGATATCGTCTTCTTAGGCTCCCCCAACTGGTGGGGAACCATCACGCCGCAGGTCAGCAGCTTCCTCGCCGCATATAACCTTTCCGGCAAAACGGTTATCCCGTTCGTTACCCACGGCGGCGGCGGTGTTCAAAATACAGTAACCGACATGACTGCTCAATGTAAAGGCTGCCGGGTCTCCGACAACGGCTGGGTCGGCTACGGCAGCCGCACCATGGGTATTTCCGGCTGGTTGAAAGAATTGGGTTTGATAAAATAAATACTTGTCTGAAACGAAAAACCGGACACGCTCTTTCTGCCTGATTTAACAAACCTGTTGAAAAGAAAAGAACATGAACAAATATCGTTACTTAAGAGCCGGAGCCGCCGTTATCATCGGCATTCTGAGCGTTTCTGCCTTTGCCGGACTGTTTTATCCGCTCAAAATATTTGACCTTCAGCTGACCGCTTTGTTACAGCGCGTTTTGGTCGACTTTTCGCTTTTCGCGGTGATTTTAGCCACAGCGCTCGTATTTTTCACTTTTCTTTTCGGACGAATATATTGTTCTGTACTTTGCCCGCTCGGTTTGTATCAGGAATTTCTAATGCTCCTTTTCCGGCGCCGCACCGGATTCCGACCAAACCGCCCCTACAAATATTTCCTTGCCGCTCTGGTTTTCGGCGCCTTAATCGGCGGAACGGCCGTTCTTGTTCGCCTGATTGATCCATATACGCTGTTCGGTTCTGCCGCCGGCGGTGCCTGGCTCGGTCTCAGCATATCAGCTCTGCTGGCTGTTCTCGTCTGGTTCAGAGGACGTCTCTTTTGCAGCAACATCTGCCCTGTCGGCGCTGTTTTAGGCATAATATCCAAACACGCCGTTAATAAAATTTATATCGAAAAAAGTCAATGCGTTTCCTGCGGTCTCTGCGCATCCCGCTGCCCCACCGGCAGCATAGACTTCAAAAACAAAACCGTTGACAATGAAACCTGTATCAAATGCTTCAACTGTCTGAGCCGCTGCCCCAGAAACAGCCTTCATTACGGAACCGCACCGATTCCCGCTGCACCGTTCAGTCCGACACGCCGAAAATTGCTGACAGGCGGAGCCGTCGCGGCAATTTTCGTTCTCGCGCTGAAAAGCGGCATTGACTTAGGCAAAGCCGTTGCCGCCAAAGTAAAAAAAACCGTTTTGCCTGCAGGCGCCGGAAATGCGGAAGACTTCGCCAACCGCTGCCTGAACTGCAATCTCTGCGTTCAAAACTGTCCGATGCAAATCATCAAAAAAGCCGACGGGGATTACCCGGCGGTTCATATTGACTACACCGACGGTTTTTGCGATTATGATTGCCGTAAATGCTCGGAAATATGCCCCTCCGGCGCAATCAAACGGCTGACTTTGGCTGAAAAGCAGAAAACACAAATCGGCCTGGCCGTCATCAATGAAAACACCTGCATCAAATGCGGCCTCTGTGTCATGAAATGCCCCCGGGGAGCAATAAGCAAAGAAGACGGCAGTTTTCCGCTGATTAACACAGATGAATGTATCGGCTGCGGCGCATGCCAAAACGCCTGCCCGGTCAAAGCCATAACCGTCATGCCGATTGAACAACAAAAAATACTGTAAAGGAGAAAACACATGTCATTGGGATTAACCGAAATCGCCCTCATTTTAGTTGTCGTTCTGGTTTTATTCGGAGGCAAACGCATTCCCGAACTGGCCAAAGCGCTCGGTAAAGCACAATATGAATACAAAAAAGCCAAAGAAATGCTGCAAAATGAAGCCAAAGACTTAAAAGACAGCGTCGAAAAAGCGGCAGAAGAAGAAGAAAAGAAAAACAAAGACCAATAATGCAAGAACAAGACGAAAGCCTGATTCTGCATCTGGAAGCTCTGCGCACCATGTTGATAAAATGTTTTGTCGCATTGGGCGTCGGTTTGCTCCCGATGTTTCTCGCCGCCCCTTACGGCATGAACGGACTGATAAAAATCATTATCGGCAACAATAACGTTTCGCTCAACTACTTTTCGCCGATGGAAGTTTTTATCCTCCAGATTAAAATTGCTGTCGTCTTGGATTTACTGATCTGTTTTCCCTATATTGCGCGTCAGATATGGAAATTCTTGCTCCCGGCGCTTTACGACAACGAACGCAGGTTTATAAAATCGATTGTTTTCGCTTCTTCCGGCCTCTTCATCGTCGGCGTTCTGTTCTGCATCTTTTTTATCCTGCCGCTGATTATCAATTTCGGCATCAGTTTTGCCACGCCGGACATTAAGGCGGTTTTCGGCATCTCCAACATTATCGGCCTGGCTCTGATGCTGTCGGTCATATTCGGACTGATGTTTCAGTTTCCGCTGATAACTTATTCGCTGATTCGTGCCGGTATTGCCTCTTATGAAGGCATAAAAAACAAACGACCTTATATTTTTGTCGCGATTTTAATCATTGCCGGCATACTCACCCCGCCGGACATCGTCAGCCAGCTGATGCTGACGATTCCGACTTATCTGCTGTTTGAGGCGGGACTTTTTGCCGCTCGCAAATATAAACGAACCGGAGACTGAAATGTTAATATGGTATATCATTCTGGCAATAACCATCGCCGTCACCTGTGCCGGACTGCTTTTTCTCGCTAACCGGATTGCCCGCTCCCCTTTCACCGCAAAGCTCGGACAAGAAACGTCCAAACGGCGGAAAATCTTCGGTGCTGCCGCTGCCGTTTTTCTTTTTACCGCCCTCGCTCTCACTCTTAATCTGATGAACGCGGTAATTTGCCTGCTGCATATCGTTGTGCTCTGTTTGGCAGGCGACTTTGTTTTTGCCATAATCCAACATTTCAGAAAACAACCATTCAGGCACGATTATGCCGGAATGGCCGCCCTCCTCCTGAGCCTTGCCGCATTAAGCGCCGGCTGGTATCTTGACCACCATGTCTGGACCACAAACTACACAATCGAAACACCCAAAAAAATAAAAGACCTCCGTATAGTTCTGTTCGCCGATTCGCATATCGGAACAACATTTGATACACGGGGTTTTGCCGAACATATCAGCGAAATGCAGCGGCAAAATCCGGATATCGTATTGATTGCCGGTGATTTCGTTGACGACGGAACAACCCGTCAGCAGATGATTGAGGCCTGCCGGGCTTTGGGCTCCCTGCAAACAACCTACGGCGTTTATTTTGCTTTCGGCAATCACGACAAAGGCTACCACGATCCCGCCGCTCGGGGTTTCACCGGTGATGATTTAATGGCAGAACTGAAAAAGAACAACGTTAAAGTTCTTCAGGATGAAAATACTCTGATTGACAACCGCTTTTATATCATCGGGCGCAAAGACTTCTCGGAAATTCTGCGCGGCAATCCCCGCCAAAGCATGAATGAATTGCTGCAAGGCCTGAATAAAGAAAAATTCTCCATTATCCTCGATCACCAGCCCAATGACTATAACAACCAAACCGATGCCAAAGCTGACCTTGTCCTCTCCGGACACACTCACGGCGGACAGCTCTTCCCCCTGAATAAAGTCGGCGAATGGATTGGTGCAAACGATAAAACTTATGGATATGAAAAACGAAAACAAACAAACTTTATCGTCACATCCGGCCTCTCCGACTGGGCCATCAAGTTCAAAACCGGTACAAAATCCGAATTTGTCGTCATTGATATCAAACACAACAACTCGCCCTCATCCCAATGAGCCCAGACAAAGTTTAAACACATCAATAAAAAAACCTCCCATAGCGGAGGTTTTTTGCTATTAGCTGATGAAGAGAAATTCTTGAGTTCCGTTTGTAACATTCATTCGCTTTGCTATCGCTTGCTCGCTCATTAACAAACTGTCACCGCTCGGAACGAAAATCTCCGCCGGAGATTTTCTATCGCCTCGCGCCCTCTCGGGTTCAAACCCCATTTCTTACTCTCCATACACAAATCCCCTCTTTTACGAGGGGATTTGTGTATGGCGGATGAGGAGGGATTTGAACCCCCGATACGGGTCACCCCGTATAAACGATTTCGAGTCGCTCGCATTCAGCCTCTCTGCCACTCATCCGTAATACCACCTTTTAATATCGACAATTGTGATATTTTGCAAGCATTATTTAAAAACTTTTACTCTTTTTTCGATTGGCTCAAAAGTTTTTTCCCCTGCCGGAGCCTCACGACTGCCGACCGGCATCTGGCTGATAAGTTTCCACGAGGCCGGAAGTTTCCATTCTGCCGCAACCGCGTCATCAATCAGAGGATTATAGTGCTGCAAACTGGCACCGGCTCCTTCATTTTCCAAAGCCGCCCAAACCATATACTGCAACATACCGCTCGACTGCAAAGACCACAAAGGAAAACTGTCGGCATACAAAGGAAAATTCCTTTGCAGATTCGCCACAACATCCTGATCTTCAAAAAACAAAACCGTAGCATACCCCTTGGCAAAAGAAGTAATCTTTTCTTCCGTTGCGGCAAATTTATCCGCCGGCACAATCTCTTGCAGCGTTTCTTTGACAATTTCCCACAAGCGCTGATGATTTTTCTTAAACAGAACAACCACCCGTCCCGACTGCGAATTAAAAGCCGACGGACAATATTTAACCATATGGTTAACCAAAGATACGATCTTTTCCTCAGAAACAGCCTCATGATTCCCCAAACCATAAATCGAACGCCGGTTCTCAATTGCTTCGTAAAAATTATTTTTCATATCAGCCGCCTTTTCTTCAAAATTAAACTATATATTAAAGTATTGGTTATATGATAACTTTTCAAGAATTAACCTCGTCGAAAATAAAAAGTCTTGATTTTGGCGTCAAATTCGTCTAAGATTAGACAAATTTTCGAAATAGAGAAGTTAGCAGGATGATAAAAAAGTTAGCAATAACCGGTTTGGCTTGTGTTTGTTCCCTCTGCATTTCAGCGGAGGCTTTTGCTTACAGCACTCGTTCAAAAATATACTTCGGAGCCGACTACGTCTATTCCGACATCAAATACAAAAACAACACCCTCTATGAAATGGATGACGGCTACAACGGTATCTCTCCGGTTATCGGTTTCAGTTCCTACGGCGTCGGACTCGAAGCCTGGTATATGTTTTCCGACAAAGCGGAAAACAAACACGGTTACGAATCCGAACTGACGGCCTACGGTGCCGACTTAGTCGGAGAAGCTCCGCTTTCCGAAAGCTTCTCGGTAATCGTCTCCATCGGTTTGGCCAAATATACCTTTAAAATCACTCAGCCCAACGGTTGGAAATATGACCAGGACGTTAACGGCCCACGATTCGGTATCGGCCTGCAATATGAAATTATTCCGCACATCGCTTTAAGAACCATGTTCCACTACACCTCCCTCAATTCCGGTTCAACCGACTTCTACGACGGCGTCAGTGAAGTATCCGGGGGCGTTCGTATCATCTTCTAATCAAATATCTAAAAAAGCGGCAACTTTTTTCCGCGGCTCTGTTCCGTTTTCCGTTAAAAAACAAAATTTTAAACAGCAGATAATTTATCTGCTGTTTTGTTTTACTATTATATGGAAGAAAATGTAAGTATAAAAATAAAAAAGCCACCTTTACAAGGTGGTTTCGAATTGAAGTGGGCTGAAGGAAAGAAAACAATCCGGTGAATTGTTTTCTGACGACAGGCGAATGTTTGTTCGCTTGCAAACAAGCGAAAGCGATGTGCCGCAAGCACTACAAACAGAGTGCCCGCAGCGAGTTAGTGAATAAAATGAACTTACGAGCCAGACAGGGATAATCCCGTCCGTTGAAAGCCAGCTATGCGGCTTGAAACGTCACCCGTAAAAAAAAACCACCTTTACAAGGTGGTTTTGAATTGGAGCGGGTGAAGGGATTCGAACCCTCGACATCAACCTTGGCAAGGTTGCGCTCTACCCCTGAGCTACGCCCGCATCGCTAGAACGAGATATTAATTACCATATTCAAAAAAAATTGCAAGCATAAAATTTCATTTTTTTCAAAAAAAATGACAAGCCTCAGCTTTTACATTGTTTTAGAGAATAATTTTATAAACACCACACCGCCCAAAATCATCACAATACCGGTTATTGCGGCCCAATCTAAAGACTGATGATAAAAAAACCATCCCAGTACCGAAACCAGAACGATTCCCATTCCGGACCAAACGGCATAAGCAATCCCCAGCGGAATAGAACTCAGACAAAGGCTGAGAAAATAAAAAGCGCCGGCGTAGCCCGCTACTGTCACAACACTGGGAATGAGAACCGTAAAGCCGTTCGCCGCCTTCAACGCCGTCGTTGCCGTAACCTCGCACAAAATTGCAATAAACAAAAACAAATAAACCATCATAACTCCCGTTAATAATTCGGAATAATCGCTTTAAAAATCTCTCGTTCAGGCGGCAGCTCAACACCTTCAAACTTATCTTTAACCGGATCATACGTAATATGAACATAATCACAATTTTCCACCCGCTGAACCTGGTAACCGAAAACTTCCTCTATCAGGGAGGTTATCGCATGGCCGTGGGAAGATATGCCGACCGCCCGATAACTGCAGCGGCTGCAAATATCCTTAACCGCATCAATAAAGCGCAGCGCCACCTGATGCAGGCTCTCCCCTTCGGGAAAAGGAATTTTCGGGTCTTCATAACATTTTTTAAAATCAGGATAAACCTCTTCCCTCTCAATCGTATATAAACCGTTGAGAATACCATAATCAACTTCGCGCAGACGCCGGTCAAATTCAAGCGGAACTCCCAGTGCCTGAGCAACGATTTCTCCCGTTTGCTGCGCCCGCAACAAATCCGAGCTGACAATCAGTTTAATTTTTTTATCTTTTAATTTATCCGCCAGTTTCTGAGCCTGTTCCCGTCCTTCCATCGTCAGCGGAACCGGATACTCATGCTGCCCTTGCGGACGGCCTTCGGCATTCCAGACGGTCTGCCCGTGACGGAAGATATAAAAATGTTTTTTCATAAAGACCTTCCCGTTTTTTGCCGATTATGCCATTAACGACTTAAGATTCGGTTACCAATTCGGCACGGCTGTAAATAAAGACAAAAACTGCCACCGCCAAAATTCGCAACAGCCAGATAACTTTTCTTGAGCCGCGAAAAAAAGTTCCGTTTGCCGCTTTGTTAACCCAAAGCAACTCCCCGAAAGCCCAAGCCGCCGTTGCCAGCAGCGGCAGAAAAGCAAACAGCGGCGAAACAATGGTCAGTATCGCCTGCGTCCAGCCGCGCTTATAATATCCGGCATAAAAATTATGCAGCCCGATAGCCCCGGTAAAAAATGCCAGTACAATATATACGGCACCGCTTTTGGAAAAGGCGGCCTCACGCCTGTCGCTGATAATCCGTCGGGCCAGACGGCGCCGCAACAGTTCATACTGCCGGTCGTCAACCGCCCCCCGGGCCCGAAGGGCCTTCAATTCATCCAAATTATCAAAATCAACCATTTCAACCTCTGCAACAATAATAATAAATATCGGTTAATTTAACACTAAAAAAGCCTCCCGAAAGTTCGGGAGGCTTTTTATTCCTTTGAGTAAAGTCTCTAAGACATTAGAAACCCATTGCGCCCGGACCCATGGCTCCCGCAGCGGCACCGTCGCCGCAATGGCATTCTTTCTTCGGTGCTTCGGTAACCATAGCTTCGGTCGTAATCAGCAAACCGCCGACGGAAGCTGCATCCTGCAAAGCGGTACGAACCACTTTGGTCGGGTCAATAATGCCGGCTTTAACCATGTCGGTATATTCGCCGTTCTGAGCATTGAAACCATAATTGGTATCTTCGCTTTCCAGCAGCTTGCCGGCAACAACCGCACCGTCCAGACCTGCATTTTCAACAATCTGACGGATCGGCGCCTGCGTGGCTTTACGAATAATGTCAATACCGACTTTTTGATCCTGATTGGCCGGAGCCAGCTTGTCCAAAGCCTTGCCCGCATAAAGCAAAGCAACACCGCCGCCGGCGACAACGCCTTCTTTAACCGCAGCACGGGTTGCATTCAGGGCATCATCGATACGGTCTTTTTTCTCTTTAACTTCAACTTCGGAAGCGCCGCCGACTTTCAGAACAGCAACACCGCCGGAAATTTTAGCCAGTCTTTCCTGCAACTTTTCACGGTCATAATCGGAGGTCGTTTCTTCAATCTCTTTACGAATCTGAGCCGCGCGGGCAGCAATCAAATCCTTCTCGCCGTCACCGTCAATGATAGTCGTGTCATCTTTGGTAACTTCGATTCGTTTCGCCGAACCCAGCATATCCAAAGTAACATTTTCAATCTTCATGCCCAGCTCTTCGGAAATAACCTGTCCACCGGTCAAAATGGCAATATCCTGCAGCATGGCTTTGCGGCGATCGCCGAAACCCGGAGCCTTAACCGCACAAACCTTCAAGCCGCCGCGAATACGGTTGACAACCAGCGTAGCCAAAGCTTCGCCTTCAATGTCTTCTGCCACAATCAGCAAAGCGCGGCCGGATTGAACAATCGCTTCCAAAACCGGAATCAGCGGCTGCAGATTGGAAATCTTCTGATCATACAGCAAAATATACGGATTTTCGAACTCGCAATTCATTTTATCCGGATTGGTAATGAAATACGGAGAGAGATAGCCGCGGTCAAACTGCATGCCTTCAACCACATCCAATTCGGTTTCCAGACCTTTGGCATCTTCCACGGTAATCACGCCTTCATTGCCGACCTTTTCCATCGCCCGGGCAATATACTCGCCGATAGTACGGTCACCGTTAGCTGAAATGGTACCGACTTGGGCAATTTCTTCCGAAGTTTTAATATCCTTGGAACGGGATTTAACATCGGAAACAACGGCTTCAACCGCCATATCAATACCGCGTTTCAAATCCATCGGATTCATTCCCGCGGCAACAGCCTTAACACCTTCTTTAATAATGGCTTCGGCCAAAACCGTAGCGGTTGTTGTACCGTCACCGGCTTTATCGGCCGTTTTCTGTGCAACTTCTTTAACCAGCTGAGCACCCATATTTTCAAATTTGTCGGCCAGTTCGATTTCTTTGGCAACCGAAACACCGTCTTTGGTAATTTTCGGAGCACCGTAAGACTTGTCCAAAATGACATTGCGGCCTTTCGGACCCAGGGTTGTTTTAACGGTTTTAGCCAAAGTCTCAACACCCTTCAGCATTTTTGAACGGGCGTCGGTCCCAAACATAATATCTTTAGCAGCCATTTTTCTTTTCCTTTGTTATAAGTTCAAAACTATTCGATAATACCCAAAATATCGGATTCTTTCATAATCAGGCGGGTTTCGCCTTCGATTTTAACCTCGGTGCCGGACCATTTTCCGAACAAAACCTTATCGCCTTCTTTAACGCTCATCGGCACGATTTTGCCGTCCTCGGCACGGAAACCGTTTCCGACCGCCTCAACAATGCCTTCGCTGGGTTTCTCTTTGGCGGTATCGGGAATAATAATTCCGCCGGCGGTTTTGGTAACTTCTTCCACTCTTTTAACCAATACACGGTCATGCAACGGTTTAATCTTCATTGTAAACTCCTTATTAGTGAATTAGTTTATATGTCTAGTACCATAGTTAGGTATCAAAAAGCGGCTTGTCAAGCCGGAGGCGGTGATTTCTTGCAAAATATCAAAAAAAGTTTTTGACAAAAAAAGCAAAAAGCGTATTTTTAAAAGCCGAAAATCCTAGGAATTATGTTTAATTATTAATTTTTTATCGAAATGGAAAAATTACAGTTAATGATGTTTGAGGCCATCGGCTACAAACTCAAATTCAGTCAAAAAGTAACCGAACGTTATCTCGATGTTCTCGGCGTCCGCTTCGGAAAAAACTCCGAAATGGAACAGCTGATGAAAACATTTATTTCCGACCGCAGCACGCAGGAGGAAATCATCAGCAACAGCCGACATAAAGCATACAATGAGTTCCGTTTGCTGGCTAAAATGCAGTTAAAATACGACATTGAAAAACTGCAGAAACAAATAGCCGAACAGGCATCATCGCCGTTTCTGATTGGTTATCAGGCCGCCTTGGCATACCTGACAGCCGTCCAAAAGATAACGGAAACATACACTCTTTTGCCGGCAGATGTTTCTAATGCGGAATACCGGATGCTTCACGCCATCTGGGATTCGGATATCGAAACGGAAAGCAACCACCGCAAAACGACCTGCGGCGTCGATTGCCAGACAATATGCATTGTTCTCCGCACAATGATTTGTTTTAACAACAGCTTGCTTGCCAACCGTTTTAATTACAACGAAGCAAAGAACACCGTAAAAATGCTCTTTCAGCTGGACATTAAATGTGCCGTCTGAACAGTAATTGATCCCCAAAAAATCCCCGAAGATGCTTCATCTTACGGGGATTTATTGTTTTAAAATTTTTTGATATATACCTCAACCCATAAAATTTGGGCAGCATCCATTTTCTATAGGTTTGGAGAATGAGGCTAGTAATAAGAAATAAAGGCGGAAGTACCGGAGTGTACACTTTAGTACATGAGGACACTTCCATCCTGAGATTTCTGTATTAATAGCCCATTATGCAAACCTATAACCGGGATTTGAGCTGAAACTCCCGCCTTACCACTTCCCCGACTGCACTGAGCAGAAAACTGATAACAATCAGGAAGGAGATGAAGACAAAGGAGACGAAGAACAGCCAGGAATGCGGGAATACCGACATAACCGGACGGGCAATATTGGAAGCCCAGCCGTCCAGCGTAAAGACCTGCAACAGCGTAAATAAAGAATCACCCAGCGTGGCAAACTCAACAAAAATATCGCCGAACAGACAGACCGCCATAATTGCAAAAACATAAAAGAAGATGACAAACACCGCCAGCATTGCCACAAAAATCGGCAACAGCGCAATAAAGGTATTGATAATCGACTTCAGACGGGAAAATTTATTAACATACTTCAAAGAGCGGAAGAGGCGGAAAGTTCTCAGAACGATAAAATAGCTGGCAAAAGGCACCGAGGAAACCGCCACCACAATCAAATCGAACACATTCCAGCCGGATTTGAAGAAACCTTTGCCGTAAGCATAAAGCTTCATCAGCATTTCCATAATGAAGATGGCCATGCACAAACGGTCAAGAATGAACAAAACATTGTCAAAAAAGACATTGGTAATGTCTGACGTCATAAATCCGAGCGCCACGGCATCAATACAAATCAAGGAAAGAATAAAATAGTCGAAATTATTGCCTTCGACCAGTTTTTTGACCTTGCGTTTATCTTTTTCCCAGGCTTTTTTAATCATTGTCTTGTTCCTCTTCAAAGCATTGGCTTAACAGATTCTGATTGTAGCTTAATTGAAGCAAAAAGCAACAATTATTGCAGAAATTGCAATTGCCGGCCCGAAAGCGCCTGCACGCTGCCGCCTGATTAAGGCATAAATGCCGAACACCAGACAGGACAGCAAAATAACATACAGCAGAAGTTCAACCCCAAGCCAGGCTCCCGCGGCCGACAACAGCTTGATATCACCGCCGCCGAAAACGTCTTTATGTTTCCAAACCAGAAACAAGCTGGCAAAGACCGGCAGCACATACCCGGCCGCCGCACCGATTGAGCTTTCCGCCGGTCCGACCCACACACCGACCAAAACGGCATAAAGAAAACCGGCCAGCAACAGGGGAAATGTCAGAATATCCGGCAGATACATCGTTTTATAATCGATTTCGGTCAACAACAGCAAAATCCAGATAAACGCCAGATACCACCAAAGATGCGCCGTTCCGAACTGCCAGTAAGCGGCATAAGAAATCGCGGCGGTAATAATTCCGTATCCCAAACTGCGCATCACATAAGCGCTCATCAGTTTCTGATAAGCCGGATTCGCGCGCTTCCGTTCATCGGAAACCGTCTTGACCGGCCACAGCAAACGATAAAAGGCATACGCGGCCGTTGCCGGCATAAATTTGGCAAACCGCCGAGCCATATAAGGAATTAAAACTCCGAATAAAAAACCCCAGAAAATGTAACTCATAACGATTCTCCTCTGTCTGTTGACGTCAGTTTACCCCTAAAAAAATAAGATTTGATTAAAAAAATTCCGAAGCAGCTGCCCGCTCCGGAATTTTCACATAAAGAAACACACGAGCTGTTTCCCGACCCGTAAAATCTTATCGGCCGGTTATGAAACTCATCTTAGATCGCTTTGAGAATATACTCGCTCAACTTCTCCGAAAAATACGACGGATCGGTAATTGCTTCCCCCTCGGCAATCTTTGCCTGATCAAGCAAAATACGTGAAATTTCCTCAACTTTCGGCCGCAGGGCTTCGTCCCCCAGAGCCTCACTGAGTTTAATAATCAGCGGATGATAGGGATTCAGCTGCAAAACGCGTGAGCTGGCAAAGGCAGTCTGCTGCTGATGGTTGCGCATCAGACGCTCCAGATGAATGCTCATCTGTCCGTCTTCCACCGTCAGACTTGCCGGAGACTTGGTCAGTTTGTCGGTTATCGTCACTTTGCCGACTTCGTCTTTAAACATTTCGCTCATCAAATCTGTCAGTTTTTTCAAAGCGCCCTCTTCGGCTTTCGGCTCCTCCCGTTTCAGCCCGAGGTCGATATCTGCCTGCGAAATATGCTTAATCGCAAAATCTTTATAGTTCGGCAGGGTCTGGGTCCAAAACTCGTCAATCGGGTCAACCAGAAGCAAAACTTCAATTTCCTTGGCCTTAAAGGCTTCCAGCTGCGGATTGTTGACCAAAGTCTTAACGTCATCGCCGGTAATGTAGTAAATAGCCTTCTGTTCCGGCTGAACCCGGCTGATATATTCGTCCAGCGAAGTCAGGCGCTCCGAATCCTTCGTCGAATAGAAACGCGACAACTCGGCAATTTCGGTGCGGTTGGCAAAATCTTCATAAATGCCTTCTTTAAAAGCAATGCCGAACGCATCCCAGAATTTTTTATAATCGTCATAATCTTTGCTGCGGTTTTTAAGCTCTTTCAGCAGACGGTTAACGGTTCCCGAACGAATTTTGGCAATCAGGGGCGACTGCTGCAGCATCTCGCGGGAAATATTCAGCGGCAAATCGGCCGAATCAATAACCCCGCGTACAAAGCGCAGATAAGACGGCATCAGTTCCTCAACCTTATCGGAAATAAACACTTTATTGACATAGAGTTTCAAACCGGTTTTGCGATCCGGCTGAAACAGATCATACGGGGCGGTTGAAGGAACATACAGCAGCCCGGTATATTCAATGTTTCCTTCCGCTTTAAAATGCAGCGTCAGCCAGGGCTCGTCAAAGTTTTTTGAAATATGGTGATAAAATTCCTTATACTGCTCCTGCGTAATCTCCGACTTATGCTTTGCCCACAGCGCCGAACCGGTATTGACCGTTTCTTCGCCGGCCTTGCCGAGATCCAGCACAATCGGATAATCGATATGGTCGGAATAAGTACGGATAATCTGCCGCAGATAAATCGTGTCGGTAAATTCTTTGGCGTCTTCTTTCAAAAACAGCTTAATGGACGTGCCGTTACGGTCGCGCTTGCCTTCGCTGATTTCAAAACCGCCGACCCCGTCGGAAATCCAAACCCAGGCTTTATCCTCTCCGGCACGGCGGGTTGTAATCTCAACTTTGTCCGCCACCATAAACGCCGAATAAAAACCGACGCCGAATTGACCGATTAAATCAACCGCCGAACCGTTATCCTTGACATTCTTAACAAATTCGGCCGTTCCCGATTTGGCAATCGTCCCCAAATGATTAATCAAATCATCGCGGTTCATGCCGATTCCGTTGTCTTCAATCGTCAGTGTCCGTTTGTCGGCATCCGGAATAATTTTAATTTTCGGCTCACCGGCCTCTTTTGACAGTTCCGGATGAGTCAAAGCCATATATTTCAGCTTGTCCAAAGCATCGCTGGCATTCGAAATCAGCTCCCGCAAAAAAATCTGCCGTTCCGAATACAGCGAGTTAACCACAATATCCAACAATTTGCCGACTTCGGCCTGAAAATTCATTTTATCGCTCATTTTTAACTCCTCGGTTAAATTAATTACTCTTAATATGGGGAGTAAAACCGCCCTGCGCAAGGGTTTGCCCGCAAATAATCACCTTGCGGTGTTTTTTTGCTTGATTTTATAACAAATCCGGCTAGATTAGGCTCTGACAAATGACTAACTAACTAGGAGTTAAATTAATGGTTTCTGTAGTTAACGATTCCTGCATCAAATGCAAATCCTGCGTTGAAGTCTGCCCGGTTTCCGCTTTCCGTGAAGGCGACAGCCAGCTGGTTGTAGATCCGGATACCTGCATTGATTGCGGCGTCTGCATCTCCGAATGCCCGCAGGAAGCCATCAGCAACGATGCCGACGCTGACCCGAAATGGGTTGCGTTCAATGCCGAAAAAGCTGCTGAATGGCCGGAAGCATAATCTTCCCTCATTAAAAAAAGCTCCTCTTTGCCGGGGAGCTTTTTTTGTTGCCGGCTTGACGGACATTGACGCAAATTTAACTCTTGCGGATTATACTGATTCGCGCTATGAACAATAATAAGTTTTAACAAATTTTTGAGATAAACATCATGACACCTAAAAATGACATTATTTACGACGTTGTCGGCATCGGCAATGCAATTGTTGACGTCCTCGCCAAAGTCGGCGACGGTTTTCTGACCGAACGCCGCCTCGATAAAGGCGCAATGACTCTTCTCCAGGCTGCCGAAGCCGGAACCATTTACGCCGACCTGATTCCCGAGCGGGAAGTTTCCGGCGGTTCCGCCGCCAACACGGTTGCGGCCATTGCCTCGCTGGGCGGCACGCCGGCATTCATCGGCAAAGTTCATGATGACGAACTCGGACAGGAATTTCAGCGTTCAATTGGTGCCGCCGGCGTTGACTTCTTCACCAAACCGCTGTTGCAGGGTCCGTCAACCGGCCGCAGCATTGTTTTGGTTACCCCTGATGCCGAACGCTCTATGTTCACTTATCTCGGCGCCGCACAAAAACTCTCCACTGACGACGTAGATGAAAACATTATCAAAAGTTCTAAAATCATTTATCTGGAAGGCTACATCTGGGACAGCGAATCAGCCCGTGAAGCCATGCTGAAAGCCTGCGAAATTGCCCATAAATATGACCGGATGATTGCTTTCAGCCTGTCTGACCGCTGCTGCATCGACCGTCACCGTGCCGACTTTCAAAAACTGATTCACGACCATGTCGATATCATCTTCGGCAACGAAGAAGAAATCAAATCGCTCTATGAGGAAGAAGATTTTTACAAATGCCTTGACCGCATCAAAAACGAAGTCGAAATCGCCGCCATTACCCGCAGCGCCAAAGGCTCGGTCATCGTCAACCAAAGGGTTAAGATATTCGTCGAAGCCGAAAAGGTGGAAGATGTCGTTGACACCACCGGCGCCGGAGATTTGTACGCCGCCGGATTCCTTTACGGCTACACCCAGGGACGGAGCCTTGGCACCTGCGCCATGATCGGCGGCATTGCCGCGGCGGAAATCATCAGTCACTACGGCGCCCGTGCCGAAGTATCGCTGCGCGGTTTTGCCCGCAACCGTCTCAGAGCTTACGGCAAATCTTTTTCGTAAAAATCGTCGTTTTCACAGCAGGATTTTCTTGAAAAATAATTTTAACTTGGTATGTTAAGGCGAATTATACATAAAGATTTCAGGCAAAATATCCAGAACTCCTTATTGATAAGGTAACGCTGGAAATAAATTTGAACCGTCCGTGCAGACAGCTGCACAAAGAGAACAAATTTATCATATGATTTGCCTTTGCAAAGGAATTCCAAAATGAGTATGAGAAATATCGCCATCATCGCCCACGTTGACCATGGTAAAACCACGCTGGTAGATGGCCTGTTAAGACAAAGCGGAACTTTCCGCGACAATCAAAAAGTTGCCGAATGCGTTATGGACAGCAATGATCTGGAACGCGAACGCGGCATTACCATCTTGTCAAAATGCACCTCCGTCAACTGGAACGGCACCCACATTAACATCGTTGACACACCGGGCCACGCCGACTTCGGCGGCGAAGTCGAACGCATTCTCTCCATGGTGGATGGTGTCGTCTTGCTGGTTGACTCTTCCGAAGGCCCGATGCCGCAAACCAAATTCGTGCTCGGCAAAGCCCTCAAACTCGGCCTGCGCCCGATTGTTGTCATTAACAAAGCCGATAAAGCCGACGCCCGGGTTGATGAAGTTCTTGATGAAATTTTCGACCTTTTTGTCAGCCTGAACGCCAACGATCAGCAACTTGACTTCCCGGTTCTCTATGCTTCCGGGCGCAATGGCTGGGCCGTTAAGGAAATGACCGACGAAAAGAAAGATTTGAGCCCGTTGTTCCAGCTAATTCTCGACTATGTTCCCGAACCGTCCTGCGACCTCAACGCGCCTTTTTCCATGCTGGCCACCACTTTGGAAGCCAACAAATTTATCGGCCGTCTGTTGACCGGAAAAATCCAAACTGGAACCCTGCATGTAAACGACACGGTAAAAGTTCTTAACGGAGAAAATCAGGAACTTGAGCGTGTTCGCATCAGCAAGATTTTGGCTTACCGCGGTTTGGAACGGGTCGCTCTGGAAGAAGCCCATGCCGGAGACATCGTTGCCGTTGCCGGCATCGTTAAAGGCACCGTTGCCGACACCATCTGCGCGCTCGACGTCAACCAGTCAATCAAAGCACAGCCGATTGATCCGCCGACCTTGGCCATGACCTTTTCAATTAACGATTCGCCGCTGGCCGGACGAGAAGGCGACAAAGTCACCTCCCGCATGATTTGGGATCGTCTGTGCAAAGAAGCCGAAGGCAACATTGCCCTTAAAATTTCCCGCACCGATTCTTCGGATTCGTTTGAAGTTGCCGGACGCGGCGAATTGCAGCTCGGCGTTCTGATTGAAACCATGCGCCGCGAGGGTTTTGAACTGTCTATCTCCCGTCCCCGCGTTTTAATGAAACGCGACGAAAACGGACAGCTGCTCGAACCGTTTGAAGAAGTCGTCGTTGACGTTGATGAAGAATTTTCCGGCACGGTTGTTGAAAAACTCGGCCAACGCAAAGCCGAACTGGTAGAAATGATTCCTTCCCAAATCGGCAACAAAGTCCGTTTGATTTTCAATGCGCCTTCCCGCGGCCTCATCGGTTACCATTCGGAATTTTTGACCGACACCCGCGGTACCGGTATCATGAACCGCATTTTCAAGGACTATGAGCCCTACAAAGGCGAAATCGACAGCCGCCGCAACGGCGTGCTGATTTCTTCCGAAAACGGCACCGCCATAGCTTATTCCCTGTGGAAGTTGCAAGACCGCGGCCCGATGTTCATCGATGCCAACGTTCCGGTTTATGTCGGCATGATTATCGGCGAACATACCAAGTCAAACGACCTGGAAGTCAATCCGACCAAATCCAAACAGCTGACCAATATTCGTGCGGCCGGTAAAGATGAAGCAATTGATCTGATTCCGCCGCGCAAACTGTCGCTGGAACAGGCTCTGTCTTATATCCAGGAAGACGAATTGCTTGAAGTTACCCCGAAAACGCTGCGTCTGCGCAAAAGAATTCTTGACCCGATTGCCCGCAAACGTGCTAAACCCGAGGTAATGGCCTGATTTGCAAACCGGACTGAAAAGTCCGGTTTTTTTATGCTAAATATCTAAAGGTTTTAGAAAGAATAACAGACACCTCTCATTATGTGTTGACACTTCACAGGCGCTGTGATATTCTGTCTTCAGGCTATGATTCAGTTATATGTGAGGTGTATGATGAAAAAACTCAGCAAAACT